>Ga0129310_1000162_pt1 | contig 92193 bp, 63 predicted proteins | sample Go1ome_2_FD_94433 | JGI IMG/M metagenome (GOLD analysis project Ga0129310, IMG submission 94433) | Western lowland gorrila individual fecal microbial communities from Wisconsin, USA - Go1022A metagenome | ecosystem: Host-associated > Mammals > Digestive system > Large intestine > Fecal | place... | reverse complement strand
CTTTGATCAAAGTTACCAAGGTGAGCTGGATTTGAATGCTGCTACTTCTGTGGGGTATAAACCTAGTGGTGTGGTAACAGGATGGACATCTGCTTTGCAAGAAATGAAAGCCGGAGATCGGTGGAAACTTTATATACCTTATAATTTAGGATATGGAGAATCTGGATATAGCTCCATACCGGGATATTCGATATTGATTTTTGATTTATATTTGGAAAAGGTTATTCCATTGAGAGGATCAGGAAAAGCAGTAGATGCCCGGGGCGCTGATGCTGAATAGGTAATCGTATATGAATAAATATGAAGAAGGGTATTGCAGTTTTTCTGTGATACTCTTTTTTTTGAGGGATATGCCATCTGATAATTAGATTTGTTGCTGATGATGTACTGGATTTAATTGGCATCAGGAGGCGTCCATTTACACATACGTATGTGTAGGCCTTCACTTACGTTATGCGTATACTCTTGTTTCATCACTGGTTCTCGCGTAGGAGAAAGATGTAGCTAACTATTGAGCGTTAGCGTTTTGCTCTTTTAAACGGTACAAAGCTTGTTTTTACAATTACATTGAAAGTTGGTACAAATAAATGGTTTGCTTAGCAAAGAATTATAAGTGTGCTCAGTGCCCGAACCGGCAAATTAAGGGGCTGGAGTATGATGATATTTACAAGCATCTTCTAAGATACCTTGCTCTATCGAACGAGTTTTGTTGAAAACATCACGATCTTTTGCAGGTAAGCCAATGTGCTGTGAGTATAGCTGCTGAGAGAAGTACAACTATAAAGAAAATAATCTTTATCTTGGTCAATTCATTACAATTATGATTGACGCAAAGATAAAGATTATAAAAAAAGAATTGTTTAACAATTTATTTCACATTTCCTACTTTGATTAAGTATTCGGCAATCTGAACAGCGTTCAGTGCCGCACCTTTCTTGATCTGATCGCCTACGATCCAGAAAGTCAATCCGTTTTCGTTTGCCAGATCTTTGCGGATACGGCCTACGTAAACAGGATCCTTGCCTGCCAGGAACAACGGCATGGGATATTCTTTCTTTTCAGGGTTGTCCATCAATACCAGTCCTTCTCCTTTGGCAAAGGCCTCACGGGCTTCTTCAGGAGAGATAGGACGTTCCGTTTCTACCCAGATACTTTCCGAGTGAGAGCGAAGAGCGGGAACACGTACACACATGGCACTTACCTGAATGTCAGAGTGCATGATCTTGCGTGTCTCGTTGAACATCTTCATCTCTTCTTTGGTATATCCATTGTCGGTAAACACGTCAATCTGGGGAATCAAGTTGAATGCCAGCTGATAAGCGAATTTCTCTACTGTCACGGGCTCGTTGGCCAATACCTGACGATATTGTTCGTACAATTCGTCCATAGCCGCTGCACCTGCACCGCTGGCAGCTTGATAAGTAGCCACATGCACACGTTTTATGTGTGAAAGATTTTCGATGGCTTTCAGCGCAACTACCATCTGGATAGTTGTACAGTTGGGGTTAGCTATCACGTTGCGGGGACGGTTCAATGCGTCTTCCGGATTCACCTCGGGCACTACCAAAGGCACGTCGGCATCCATACGGTAAGCGCTGGAGTTGTCAATCAGTACGGCGCCATGTTTGGTGATGGTTTCACAAAATTCTTTTGTGGTACCTGCGCCGGCTGATGTGAAAGCGATATCTACACCTTTAAAGTCATCGTTGTGCTGAAGGAGTTTCACTTCAATCTGTTTACCGCGGAATGTGTATTTTCGTCCTGCACTGCGTGAAGAACCGAATAACACTAACTCGTCCAACGGGAAGTTCCTTTCATCGAGCACACGCAGGAACTCTTGTCCTACAGCTCCGCTCGCACCAACAATTGCTACTTTCATTTTGTTTTTTGTTTTATAAGATAAAATTTAGTAATACTTTAGAACTATCACTCAGCACCTGAGTAGGTTCTGACTGCAAAATTAGAACATTTTGGAATATAAATCGGTAAAAAAGAAACTTTTTTCGTAAATTTGTCGATATTATGGTATAAAACTCAAAAAAATATGGAACTATTCGACCTTAACATACATTTTCCAGTCACCGATCCTACTTGGATATTCTTCCTGGTACTTATCATCATCTTGTTCGCTCCCATGATTTTGGGGCGTCTGCGTATCCCGCACATCATTGGTATGATACTTGCCGGGGTTGTAGTGGGAAAGTATGGCTTCAATATTCTGGAACGCGACAGTAGTTTTGAGTTGTTCGGAAAAGTGGGACTCTATTACATCATGTTTCTGGCAGGCCTTGAGATGGATATGGATGATTTCAAGAAGAACCGGACAAAGGGGCTGGTTTTTGGTATGTTCACTTTCCTTATTCCGATGGGGCTGGGTATATGGAGCAGTATGGGGATGCTGGGTTATGGGTTTCTTACCTCTGTGCTGCTGGCCAGTATGTATGCCAGCCACACTTTGATAGCTTATCCCATAATCAGCCGTTATGGGTTGTCCCGGCAGCGGACGGTCAGTATCACTATTGGGGGGACGGCGGTGACTGTGGTGCTGGCCTTGATGGTGCTGGCTGTTATTGGCGGTATGTATAAAGGTGAGGAGGTAGGTGGGCTGTTTTGGGCGCTGCTGGTTGCCAAGGTGGTCTTGCTGTTCGGACTGATTATATTTTTGATGCCTCGTATCAGCCGGTGGTTTTTCCGTACGTATGAGGATGCGGTGATGCAGTTTGTCTTTGTGCTGGCTATGGTGTTCTTGGGCGGAGGCTTGATGGAACTGGTGGGGATGGAAGGTATTTTGGGTGCGTTCCTTGCCGGGCTGGTGCTGAACCGCTTTGTTCCTCACGTTTCTCCTTTGATGAACCGGCTGGAGTTTGTGGGCAATGCCCTGTTTATTCCCTATTTCTTGATTGGGGTGGGGATGATTATTGATGTACGCTGCCTCTTTACGGAGGGTGAAGCGCTGAAAGTAGCGCTTGTGATGACCGTGGTGGCGACATTCAGCAAGTGGCTGGCTGCGTGGATCACCCAGAAGATATATGGCATGAAAAGGGTGGAGCGCAGTTTGATATTCGGATTAAGTAACGCGCAGGCTGCCGCTACCCTGGCTGCTGTCTTGATAGGCCATGGCATTATTATGGAGAACGGAGAACGGTTGCTGAATGATGATGTCCTGAATGGTACGGTGGTCATGATTCTCTTTACTTGTATCATCAGTTCTGTCGTGACGGAACGTGCCGCACGTAAAATGGTGACTCAGGAGAATCTGACGGAGGGCGGCGAAGGGAAGGAACAGGAACGTATTTTGATTCCGGTGGCTAATCCTGAAACCATAGAAGGATTGGTAGGGATGGCTCTGATGATGAGGCATCCCAAACAGAAAGAATCTTTGGTGGCGCTGAGTGTGATCAATGACAATAATACTTCTGAAACCAAGGAACTGATAGGCAAGCGCAACCTGGAGCGTACGGCTATGGTTGCCGCCGCTGCCGATGCGTCCGTAAAGACCGTGTTGCGTTATGATTTGAACATTGCGCAAGGTATTATCCATACACAGAAAGAACATGCGGTAACGGATATCGTGATAGGTCTGCACCGGAAGACGAATCTGATGGATTCTTTCTTTGGAACCATGACGGAGAATCTGCTGAAAGGGACGAACCGACAGATTATGATCGCAAAGTTACTGATGCCTGTCAATACGTTACGCCGGATTGTGGTGGCTGTTCCCGATAAGGCGGAATATGAAAAAGGTTTCTTGAAATGGATGACGCAACTTTGCCGGATGGGGAAACAATTGGGATGCCGCGTGCATTTCTTTGCAACGGAAGATACATTGAAGCATTTGCGTGCCTTGACAGAGAAGCAGGAGGCGAACACTTTTACGGAGTTTTCTTTGCTGGAAGAGTGGGATGACCTGCTTTTATTGACCGGACAAGTGAATTATGATCATCTGTTTGTGGTGGTGTCCTCGCGTAAGGGGTCTATCTCCTATCAGACTTCTTTTGAACGTCTGCCGTCACAAATCAGCAAGTATTTTGCCAATAACAGTTTGCTGATTGTATATCCGGACCAGTTGGGAGACGACCCGCAGGAGATTGTTTCTTTCTCTGACCCTCGCGGACAGTCGGAGACACGAGTATATGATAATGTAGGAAAATGGTTCTACAAATGGTTTAAGAAAGGTGATGAACGAAATTAATATGGAATGGCAGCAGCGTACGGAACTGCTGCTGGGAAAAGATAAGATGGAACGCCTGCGCCGCGCTCATGTGCTGGTGGTGGGCTTGGGTGGAGTAGGGGCGTATGCTGCCGAAATGATTTGCCGTGCAGGGGTAGGCCGTATGACCATTGTGGATGCGGATACTGTGCAGCCCAGTAATATGAATCGTCAGCTTCCGGCTCTTCACTCTACTATGGGACGTCCTAAAGCGGAGATATTGGCGGAACGCTTCCGTGATATCAATCCTGATTTGGAACTGACCGTATTGGCAGAGTATCTGAAAGATGACTGTATTCCGGAGCTGCTGGACAGTGCGGATTTCGATTTCGTGGTGGATGCCATTGATACGGTGGCTCCTAAATGTTACCTCATATATCATGCGCTTCAGCGCCGTCTGCCCATTGTGAGCAGCATGGGGGCCGGTGCTAAACGGGATATTACCCAGATCCGTTTTGCCGATTTATGGGATACTTACCATTGCGGATTGAGCAAGGCCGTGCGAAAGCGTTTGCAGAAAATGGGGATGAAACGGAAACTTCCGGTTGTATTTAGTACGGAGCAGGCCGATCAGGATGCGGTGATACTGGTTGATGATGAGAGAAACAAGAAATCCACCGCCGGAACCGTGAGTTATATGCCGGCGGTCTTTGGTTGCTATCTGGCGGAGTATGTGATAAGAAAAATTTGATTATGATAGAATTACAGGGAATAACGAAGAGTTTCGGCACGCTGCAGGTGCTGAAAGGTATTGATCTGATGATAGAAAAAGGAGAGGTGGTAAGCATTGTGGGTCCCAGCGGTGCGGGGAAAACCACGTTGTTGCAGATTATGGGAACGCTGGATAAGGCGGACGCGGGTACTATCTTGCTGAATGGCACCGAAGTGAGCCGCTTGAAGGAAAAGGAATTATCAGCTTTCCGCAACCGGCAGATCGGCTTTGTGTTTCAGTTTCACCAGCTGCTTCCCGAATTCACCGCTTTAGAGAATGTGATGATTCCTGCATTGATAGCGGGCACTTCCTCGTCCGAAGCCATGCAGAAGGCTAAGGAAACGTTGACGTTCTTGGGCTTGTCCGGACGTGCTTCACACAAACCGGCCGAATTGTCGGGAGGAGAGAAACAGCGTGTGGCGGTGGCGCGTGCGTTGATAAACAGCCCGGCGGTTATCCTTGCGGATGAACCGTCGGGCAGTCTGGATACCCGTAACAAAGAGGAACTTCATCAGTTGTTCTTTGATCTGCGTGATAAATTAGGTCAGACTTTTGTTATTGTGACTCACGATGAGAGTCTGGCCCGTCTGACAGACCGGACGATTCACATGGTGGATGGCAGAATTTCTTCGGAAGTCTGACAAGGGAAACGGTTGACAGTCGTTTTATCCCCGGTGTCTATACTTTCTCAGGAAAACTGGCTTTCAGAATTTCAAATGCACGGGCATAATCTTTTTCGAAAACTAATACTTTTATGTCCATTCCCGGAATATAAGCCAGTACTTGGGCAGTATATTCTCCTTGCAACATGGATTCTATGCCTTCGTTTTTCAGAAGATCTTGTAGCATGTGCGCGCGGACATCGCTTTTGAAAGAAGTAAGAATGACTGTTTTCATATTCGTTCCTCCTGTATGGGGTGATTCTTTTTTCGATTTGCAGTTTTGCAGAATCTGGCGTACCACTTCTCCGGTGACATCGCCGTCCTCGCCGTATGCGACGTTTCGTTCATTAAACCGGCGTACTATTTCCTCGATGGTGTCATCACCGATTCCTGCTTCATCCAGACGGGTTTTAAGTCCGAGTTTCTTGAAAAAGTCTTCGGTTTTTTCAATAGTCAGCGATATGCGTACGCTGGGGACTCCTGAGGTGACTCCCCAGATCCGTTCGCCATATTGCAATATCTTGTCGCGCTTCTTGTCGGCAAGGGTGCGCAAGGTTTCCGGGAATACGATAGCCAATGTCTGACCATGTGTCATGCCATGTAGTGCGGTCAGTTCGTGACCTATCATGTGGGTGGCCCAGTCTTCGGAGACTCCCATTGCGATGAAGCCGTTTAATGCCATTGTGGCGGATATCATGAATTCACTCATCAAGTGATAATCCTGTTTGTTCTCTTTGATTTGCGGGGCGATTTGTACCAGTGTACGGAGAATGCTTTCGCTCCAGCGGTCCATCAGGGAAGATTCGTTCGTCTTGGTCAGGTATTGCTCCATGACGTGCACGAAGGTGTCTGCCAGTCCGCAGGCTATCTGATAATCGGGTAGTGAGAAAGTCACTGTCGGGTCCAGAATGGAGAAGACGGGATGATGGGAGAAGAACGGATACTTTTCGTGTGTCTCACGGCATGAAATCACGGCTCCGTTATTCATTTCAGATCCTGTGGCGGGGATGGTCAGCACAGTTCCCAGAGGAATGGTGTATTGTGCATTTCCTTTTTTTACCAGTTCCCATGCATCTCCGTCGTATAGGATACCTGCCGCAATCAGCTTGGTGCCGTCTATGACCGAGCCGCCACCTACTGCCAGCAGGAAGTCGATGTTCTTTTCTTTGCCCAGCTCTATCGCTTTTTTCAAGGTGGATATATCAGGATTTGATTCTATTCCCCAAAATTCCGTGTAATCACGTCCTTCGAGGGCTTGGGTAACTTGTTCGTAGACTCCGTTTGTCTTTACACTGCCGCCACCGAAAGTGATCATAATCCGCTTGTCGGCCGGTATCTCTTGGGATAGCCGGGCAATCATGTCTTTCCCGAAGATGAGGCGTGTAGGATTGTAAAAGATAAAATTATCCATAATAAATTGGGGTTTTTCTTTGTTAATAGCGAGTAAAGATAACGCTTTTTATTTATCTTTGAGAAAAAATTTAGCTAATGAACGTAAAACTGGGAAAATACAACCAACTGGAGGTTGTAAAAGAAGTGGATTTTGGTGTTTACTTGGATGGAGGCGATGACGGAGAGATTTTGTTGCCTGCGCGTTATGTGCCCGAAGGCTGTAAGCCCGGCGATGTGCTGAATGTCTTTCTTTACCTCGACAATGAGGAAAGGTTGATAGCCACCACTTTGCAGCCATTGGTGCAGGTGGACGAGTTCGCTTGTCTGGAAGTGGCATGGATCAATGAATTCGGAGCATTTCTGAACTGGGGGTTGATGAAAGACCTTTTTGTTCCTTTCCGTGAGCAGAAGATGAAAATGCAGAAAGGGCGGAAGTATATAGTACACGCACATATAGATGAAGACAGTTACCGCATTATGGCGTCTGCTAAAGTGGAACATTTTCTTTCCAAAGAACATCCCGATTACCGGCAGGGACAGGAAGTGGATATTCTGATCTGGCAGAAAACAGACTTGGGATTTAAAGCCATTGTGGAAAATAAGTTCAGTGGTTTGCTTTACGATAATGAAATATTCCAACCTCTGGAAACCGGCATGCGACTGACGGCTTATGTGAAGCAGGTGCGTGAGGATGGCAAGATAGATCTGGTTCTGCAAAAACTGGGCGCGAAGAAGGTGGATGATTTCTCGGAGGTGTTATTGCAGTATATTAAAGATCATGACGGTTTCACTCCGTTGAATGATAAAAGTGATGCCGGGGATATCTATGATACTTTCGGTGTCAGTAAGAAAACATTCAAGAAAGCGGTGGGCGATTTATATAAAAAGCGTCTGATTGTTTTGGAAACTGAGGGAATACGCCTTGCCTAGTGAGGCCTTTCCCTACCGGATATAGGAAAAACCCTATGAACTTATGGGGAAAATCAATTGCGGGGGAAAGTGATTTCCCCTATTTTTGTGCCATAGAACTAACAAACTAAAAACGTAACAGCTATGAAAAGATGGACTACATTATTGATAGTGATTTGTATGCTGGGCATAACCATTCCCGCAATGGGGGCCATGAGCATCAGCAAAATGAGGCAGAATACCCGTTTCCTCACAGACCGTATGGCATACGAACTGAAACTCAGTCCGCAGCAATACAATGATGTGTACGAGGTGAATTATGACTTTGTCAACAATGTCCGCTACTTGATGGACGATGTGGTGAGAGGGTATGATTATGCGTTGGAGCGTTATTATGATTTTCTGGATGTACGCAATGATGATCTCCGTTGGATACTCTCCAGTGCGCAGTATCGCCGCTTTATGGGAGCCGAGCATTTCTACCGTCCCATTTACGCGCATGAGAATAAATGGCAGTTCCGCATTTATCTGGTATATAATAATGTGAACTTCTTCTATTATGGAAAACCGCATCATTACACCAGCTATTGCGGAGGGCATTATCGTACTCATTTTAACAATGTCAGCTATTATAAGACTCATTATCGTGACCGTTACCGCCATGATGTGTACGACGGACATTATCGCATCCGCCATGACCGGGTGACTTATGATACACATCGCCGCCGTGATTTCAATGTGGCTGTCCGGCCTTCCCGAAAGGATCATCATCGTCCTGCTGCCCCTCACCAGTCTCGTCCCGACAGACCACAAGTCCGCCCTGACAGACCGTCGGGTGAGCATCATCGCCCGTCTGCTCCGCAGGCAAGACCGGACAGACCGAAGAAGGATCATGACAACAAGCATGACGGACGCCCTTCACAGCGTGAACAGAACTCACGGGTTGATAAAGACCGTCGTGAAAACAAGCGTACGGCTCCGTCCGGAAGAGAGGTGAGAAGAGAGAATAAGAAGAAGGAAAAGGATTCAAACCGGTCAAGAGAAAGAAATAAGAGTCATTCCGGTGAAAGAAGTGCTGCCCGTATGCGTACGGTATAGCTTTTGATAGGGATTGATCATTCATGAACTGTATGAGAACGCGTCTGACGCGCTCTCATACAGTTCTTTTATTTTTCCGAAAGAATAGAGTGATGGCTTTGAATATTTCCGTACTTTTGGAAATTAGAGCACGGACAGCCGTGTGCTGATTGTGTGATGCGATAGTTTGTCTGGTGTTTTTAGATGCCGCAGGGTGTGGGGGCTTTATTTTTACAGGAAAGTTACCGACAAATCATTTTTTTAGCTATAACATTCGACCCAGGCTGTTTTCTGACGTATCATAGTATAAACCAACGATCGCATGATGAATCAAGAACAAATACAGGAACTTGTTGACCGGAGCAAACGGAATGATACGATTGCTTTTGCACAATTGGTGTCGGTATTCCAGGCAATGGTGTTCAGACTTGCTTTTCGTTTGCTTTGTGACGAAGATGAGGCAAAGGATATGGTACAGGACGTTTTTGTGAAAATATGGATCTCGATAGATAAATATGACGGCTCGTGCCGGTTCTCAACTTGGATGTATAAAATAACCTGTAATGCCTGCTATGACCGGCTTCGGGCATTGCGGCGTACTCCCCCGGCTTATTCATCAGAAACCATATCCGTGGAACATGATATCGGGTCCGGAGAAAATATAGAGGAAGCGCTGTCCCATAAAGAATTGAAAGATTTAATTCTACGCTTCACCGAAGAGCTGACCCCCAAGCAAAGGTTAGTATTTACACTTCGTGATATTGAAGAACTGGATGTAGCCGAAGTCGTGATTATCACCGGCCTGTCGCCCGAGAAGATAAAGCATAATCTCTATCAGGCGCGAAAACAAATTAGAAATAAAATGCATCAAATAGACCCTGGCTTATGAAACGAGAAGAACAACGATATGAAGAATGGCTGGAAAAGGTGAAAAAGAATCTGCCTTTAGTAGAGAATCCTGAGGAATTGTCCGAGGATATCATGAAAAAAATAGTCCGTATTCCGCGCAAGCCTCAGAAACCGGTGAATGTGCTCAGGTGGCTTTCTGCCATAGCCGCCCTGTTCTTGTTGGGTGCTATGATGTATGAGGTTCTTTTTTATGCTGAGGCTCCGCCTCTTGAGAGAGGGACAGTTACTCTTAACTGCTGTCCTCCTACGCGAATCATTCAGTCAGTACCTTTAGAGAGGATGTCTGAAATGACGGTGCGGGAAAAGACTGTCTTTTTATTCCGGATATGGAAAGAACAGCGCGAGGTACAGTGCAGAAGAGAAAACCTCATCAATAAATTGAAAGATCGTAATCATTAAAAAGAAAAGTGTTATGAAAAGAGTGATGATTAAAATAAATGTATCGGTTCTGTTGCTGGTACTGGCATCTTGTTCCACCAATTATCGGATGACCACGTGTGTGTATAAAGACGGCAGGATAAGCAGGGAAGTATATGCCAAAGCCGATTCCGCTTTTCTGGCAGGTAATAGAAGCGGTAATCCTTTTTTATTCCAGCTGGGAGATCGTTGGATGGTGGAAAACTTGGATTCCTGTGTGAAAGTTGATTTTTTTGGAGAGGAAGGCGAGCTTAATGTAAAGGTGGAGCGGACATTGAAGGCGGAAGGTACGTTTTCATTCTTTTCCGCCAACGAGAAGTGGATGAAGCCTTTGGCCGAACCGCAAGAAAAACTGGAAAAACACTTCCGTTGGTTTTATACCTATTATACGTATACATGTGATTTCCGGGAAATAGAAGACAAAGGTCCCATACCCATGGACAAGTATCTGGACAAGCCGGAACAGGCCTTGTTGTTTCAAGGGGATATGAGCGGTTATCAGGGAATGAACGGAGTGGAACTGAAGTCAGTGTTGGAAGATGCGGAGGAAAAGTTTATGAAATGGCTCTATCATACACAATTCGAGTTGAGTTATGAAGTGGTGGAATATTTCCTGCAAAGGGGAGGAGAGGCTGCCTATGCTGCAAAACTGAAAACTGAAAAGGAAGAAATCTTTCTAGGAGATAAAAATCGGAAAGAGGAAAATGAATGCTCACCCGAATATGTCTGCACCTTGTTGGATAAACGGTACGATACGCTCGTTTTCACGGATCTGTATAAGGCCAATCAAAAGGAGATACAAAAAATGTATGATAAAAAGTGTGTCACTATGGAATTGTTTGACAATCAGATTAAGTTTGAATTGGCCATGCCCGGCGAGTTGCTTTCTGCAAATACCTTGCTGAAAGAAGGGGATAGATTAGTGTGGAAGGTGGATGCTTATCGGTTGTTGGGAGGAAGTTATGTGTTAGAAGCTGAATCGCGTGCAATGAATACTTGGGCATTTTGTGTGACGGGCCTTTTGATTGTATTGGCCGGATATGGAATCATAAGAAAGAGATAGTCCCGGAAGATGGAATGTTTGGTGCTTTTAGTACTAAAAAAGATTAAGGAAAGAAATAACAGGAAAGAAAAAAGAGTAATATTACTCTGTAAAACGACAAAACACAATAAGTTATGAAAAACATTATTCTTATGGCTCTGCTTTGCACGGGCTTCTTTTCAGCATAAGCTCAAAATGAATTTACCATTCAGGGAAAAGTCAAAGGACTGAAAGACGGTACGGTGGTTACGCTGTTTCGTGCGGAAGGCTTTCCCCCTATGGGATTGGACTTATGGGCTGCTCCGGGAGTAAAAATCATGACTATTTGGGGAGGCTATGGTGAAGGCTGTTTGAAGGCTAAAATGAAAGAATTGCTGGGGGAGTGAAGTCGTATCCCGGTATTATATAGTCAAACAGAATTGATTTGCGAAAAATAGGGTGGATGGATCTCCGGTAGCTTCAAAAAGTAACTTAAGTGCATCGGGCAAGTAACTTAACTTACTTGGCACTTTAACTTAACTTACTTGGCTCATGAAGTTAAGTTACTTTTTTACTCTATTTCGCAAATCAATTCTGTTTGGCTATAATTATTCTTCTTGATAGATATCTGAAGCCATTTGCACGCTATCTGACTTTACTTCCGGTACTGTAATCATTTTTAATGCCTCTCCTTTCAACTCAATCTCCGGACGGACAGCAGCGGCCTGTTCGTCCGTCAACAGTCCTTTGGCTTGCAGACGTTCCGCTATTTTCTAAAAATAATACTCGTTATTTTCTATTTTGAGGCTTCCGTCAGGATTAAAGGAAGAACGGAAATGTTTCGGCTTCGGAATAATGGAAGCCAGGAAGATAGCTTCCTTCGTAGTGAGTCGTGACGGTTCTTTATCAAAATAAAACCGGGATGCTTCGCGGGCACTGTAAATGAAAGGCCCCCATTTCCACAATGTTCAGATAAACCTCATACATACGCTGTTTACTGGTGATATGCTGCTCGATGAGCCAGACTATGAGAGAGCGGTTCCGGTAAGAATAAGTAGGGCTGATAAAATAAATGCAGCCCTTTTAATCCATTGGTTCATAAGAAACTATGATTAATTCGGGCTGCAAAGTTAATTGATTTTTATGAAGATTCACTACAGAATCTTGAAAATCATTCCAAAGCAAGAGGAATCCCTTTGTAGAAATCCAGAATCTTGGTACGGAACAGATAGTCATATTTTGACTGAAGCATGTCCGAAACGGCTTTCATCCAGTTGGTACGGGCTTCATTATATTCGGTAGCGTTGGCTTTGCCGTTGGCATATTTCTCGCTCATCAGACGGAAAGAAGCTTCGGAAGCCTCTGTAGCTGTGGTGCTGCTTTTGTATTTGCTTTCGGCGGCTACTGCATTATAGTATGCTTGCTGTATTTCTTTGAAAAGCATTTTCTTGCTCTCTTCCAGTTTCCAGGATAAAGCTGTGCGCTGAATGCGGGCACTCTTTACTCTGTTTCGTGTCTCAAGGCGGTTGAACAACGGAATGCTGAGTGAGAATTGCAGATACTTGTTAAAGTTCTGATGCCACTGGCTGCTGAATGAGGCATTCTCCACTCCCGAAAGATTATAGTAGTTTGTACCTACTCCGGCACCGAAGTTTAACTGCGGATACCAGGCGCTTTGTGCGATACGGATACTTTTGGTGGCTCCTTCCAGGCGGAACTGGGCGGCCTTGATACCCGGTTTGTTCAGTACGGCTTGGGTATAAATATCTTCGGGAGGTGAAAGCAGTGTGAAATTGTCTTCTACACGGGGAGATACTACACCAAATCCGTCGGGAGTGGGAAGTTCCAGCAACTGGCTCAGTTCCAGTAATGCCAATTGATAATTGTTGTCGGCTTGTACGGCAGACATTTCGTCTTGGGCAACCCGTGCACGGGCTTCATACACTTCGGCTTCCGAAGCTTTTCCGTTATTGAAATAAGCTTCTTTCGATTTCAGTTGCTCACGGCTCAATTCTACCTGGCTATGCGCTACTTTGGCCAGCTCCTCATTAAAAAGAATCTGTAGATAAGCGGAGGTGACCGAAATGCTGATATCTTCTTTGGCCTTGTTCAAGTCCTCTATGGCTGCTTTCAGGTTCAGTTTGCTGAGAGCGATGTTGTTCGGTATCCGCAATCCTGTAAACAAGGGGATGCTGGTGCTGAGTGAGAAGTTGGTGTTCTTGGTGTTACGGTCGCCGTATGTATTATCGGCTTGTAAGGCACGGCCGAAGTTGAATGATTGTCCTACATTTCCGTTCAGATTAGGCAGACGGCTGTATTTGGCGGTGTTCAAGGTGACTGCATCCTGATCGCGCGCGGCTTCCTGTTGCTTGATGCTCAAATTGTGCTCGATGGCGTAGTCAATGCATTGGCGCAAGTCCCATTTTTCCTGGGCGGCAACCGGCAATGCCGCAAGGAGAGCCATGGCTATAATGATTTGTTTCTTCATAATGTTGTTTCTATTATTTCTTTTCTGCTCCACGTATTTTCTCATTGGCGTTCAAACCGTTCTTCACTTCAATCTTGATGCCGTCGCTCATACCTGTAGTAATGGTACGGCGGCTGAATTTTTGTGAAGGGACACTGTCGGTCAAGACATATACAAAGGTAGAGTCGTTTTTAAACTCAACGGTACTTTCGGGCACTGCCAATACTTTGCTGGCACGTGCCAGGACGATTTCCGCATTTGCGCTATATCCCGAACGGATGGTAATCGTGTCGGGCACTGTGATGGCGGCTTTGATCTCAAATTGGTTGGCACCGTTTTCTTCCACGCCTTTAGGGGATATATACTCCAGTTGTGCATCAAACTCCATGTTTTGCAAGGCTCCTAGAGTTATTTTTACCGGCATGCCTTGGTGTATGCGCCCTACTTCCGTTTCATCAATATTGCCGCGGAAAATCAGATCATTCATGTTGGCTACGGTGGCGATAGTGGTTCCGTCATTGAAGGTGTTGCTCATGATGACAGAGTTACCGGCTTTTACAGGTACATCCAGAATCAGTCCGTCGATGGTAGACCGGATAAGGGTGCTGCTGAATGAAGCTTTGTTTTTAGTGATACCTTCTTTGACTATTTCCAGATTGTCTTTGGCTGTCTGTAATTCTTCACGTGCCTGTTTTACAGCTACCTCACTCTTTTCGTATTCTTCACTGCTGATCAGTTTGCTTTCGAACAGTTTTTTCATGCGGGTGAAATCAGTCTCTCCTTGTCTGGCATTGATCTCAGCCAGTCTTACGCGGCTTTCTGCCGAGTTCAGTTGTCCCAGTTCGGGGATCACCTTTACTTTGGCTATCACTTCGCCTTTCTTTATTTTTTGTCCGGCTTCCTTATATACCTCGTCTATGATGCCTGAAATCTGCGGTTTGATCAGAATCTCGTCACGCGGTTCTATTTTACCGGTAGCTACGGTAGTCTTTTTCAGATCGGTGATTTCTGCGTTTAATACAGTATATACGCTGGCTTTGGGTTGTGATTTTTGATAAAGAAATACAAATGTCCCGATGAATATCAGTGCAACGATGACTAATAATGCAATTTTTACATACTTTTTCATATCTGTTTGTTTTATTATTTTTTTACTCTTGTTTGTTGCTGCATGGAAATCTTCTCCGTTTGTCAGCTGGTTTTATTCGTCTCTTATAGCTTCAATGGGTTTGATGGCCATGGCACGATAGGCCGGCGCCAATCCTGCCAGCATACCCAGAACCATCAATAAAATGCAGGCCCCGACAGCCATCCAGAAACTGATTTGGAAATGCGCCTCTGTGCCCGAAGCTGCTGTTCCTATTTCCAGCCCTTGTAAAATCAAGACTCCGAAACAGATTCCCAGCAATCCGGCAAAAGTTGTCAAGACCATGCTTTCAGAAAGAATCTGGTTCAATATATCTTTGGGGCGTGCGCCGATGGCCCGGCGGATACCGATTTCGGTCGTACGCTCTTTTACTGTTACCATCATGATATTGCTTACTCCGATAGCTCCTGCCAGCAATGTCCCCAAACCGACCATCCATGCCAGAATATTGATACCGGTGAACAGATTGTCAATCATGCTGAACATTGCCTCGGCATTGACCATGATCACTGCTTGCTTGTCGTCCGGGTGAATGTAGTGTGCTTTCTTGATAACTTGTTCTATTTTGTCGGCTATGCTGGTAACAGTCACTCCCGGTTTCACCGTAATACAGACTAAATCAATTCGTTTCCCGAAATTATATGCTTTCTGCATGGTAGTAAACGGAAGGGTTACACTGTCCTCTGTTCCGGCGTTGATGTTCATGTTGCTGGTTGATAAGCTGACTCCTACAATCTGATAATAAATGCCGTCCACACGCAAATATTGTCCGCAGGGATTCCCCCCTTGGGGAAACAGTTCATCGTACACGCGTTTTCCTATGGTGCAGACTTTCCGGTTTTCCAATATGTCTACGTCATTGATAAAGCGCCCCATTGTAATATTCTGGGCTTCTATCTTCTCGTAATCAGGCTGTAATCCTCTGACAGCACAGGAACTTTTCTTGTCTCCGAAAATAGCGGTAGAACCCCACCGGCTGATGTTGGGAGTGATCACTTCTACTTCCGGTACGACTTGGCGGATACGTTCCACATCGTTAATTTCCATATCCCAATAACGTCCTTTTCTGAATCCTTTATAGGCTTCACTGGTTTTATTACTTCCGAAAAATACGGAGTTGGTAGCGAATCCTTTAAAGTTTGCCGACATCATATCTTGTAGTCCCTGGCCTCCTCCCATAAGGGCGACCAGCATGAATATACCCCAAAAAACGCCGAAAGCGGTCAAGAGGCTACGTGTCTTGTTTCTGGTGATGGTGATGAATATCTCCTCCCACCTGTCTAAATCTATTCTCATAATCTTAATCTGCTCTAAGTGCTTCGATAGGCCGGATCATGACAGCTTTGCGGGCAGGAAAGAAACCTGCCAGTGTACCGGCTATCACTAACGTCATGGTTGCTTGTATGGCTACACTGATATCTACAGTGGGATTGAGGAACACCGTTTCGGTGAAGACCCCTGCGTCCATTGTTTGATTTCCTGCCACGGCATTCATGTATTCCGTAGCGGCAATACCTGCCACCATTCCTATATATCCGAAAAAGGTGGTAATAGTTACACTTTCGGCTATAATCAGCCATAAGATGGATGCAGGCTTGGCGCCCAGTGCTTTGCGGATACCAAATTCACGGGTACGTTCTTTTACAGTAATCAGCATGATATTGCTTACGCCCACTATGCCGCTCAGCAACGTGAATATGCCGATCACCCAAATGGCTATGGTCAGGATGTGCATCCCCTTTTCTTGTTGCATGAATTGAGTGAAACGGTTCCACATCCAGATGGCACCTTTATCATCAGCTGTAAAACGATGATGTATACCAATAGCTTTGCGGTACTCCTCTTCGAAAGTTTTATTTTTTTCTTCTGTATCGAGTCCCTGTGTCATAAATATCAGATTGTTCAGCTTGTCACCTTTATTATATATAAGTTGTAAGGTGGTGAACGGAATGAAGGCATTGGGTTGGAAACTTCCCTTGTCGGTAAACAGGCCTACCACTTGATATACCACTCCGTTGGCATTGACAAACTTTCCGATAGCCTTGTCCGCCTCTTTTTTAAAGAGCATTTCTGCGGTTTTGGTATGAAGGATGATCACTTTTCGTCGCTGGCGGATATCAATGTCATTGATAAATCGTCCTCCGGCGGGTTTTACTCTTTCTACATCCTTATGATTGGGATATACTCCTTCCAATGTGGTGGATACATAGTCTTGTCCGTATGTTAAGGTCACATTGCTCTGACGTACGGTAGCTCCTACGCTGATGACATTTTTCGGAAAATCGGTTTCGGTTATCCGATAATCTTTATTGTCCAGTTCTATGCGGCGTCCTTCTTTCAATCCGTCGTATGCTTTGGAAGTCCATCCGGGAAATACTTTGATGGAGTTCATAGCCATGTCCGCCGAGGAGCTTTCGAAAGCGTGGATTAGTCCGTTGCCCGCTCCCAGCAGCACGATCAACATGAAGATGCCCCAGGCTACGGCAAATCCGGTGAGGAACGTGCGTAATTTATTGCGCTTTATTGTTCCGAATATTTCTTGAATAAGATCAATCATGGGCGTCAGTTATTTCATGAATCCGTTCTTTCCGAAAGGAGAGGCATTATGGTCAATGTTTTCTTCAATCCGCTCAATCACCCCATCTTTGATATGGATGATTTTGTCTGTCTGGTTCGCCACCCCACTTTCGTGGGTTACGACCACGATGGTCAGTCCCTCATTTTTATGCAGTTCTTTCAAAATGTTCATCACTTCCACGGAAGTTTTGCTGTCCAAAGCTCCGGTAGGTTCATCGGCAAGGATGATTTGCGGTTTGGAAATCAAGGCACGTGCTATGGCTACACGCTGCTTTTGTCCGCCGGACAATTCGTTGGGCATGTGATGCGCCCATTCTTTAAGTCCCAGCTTGTCAAGGTATTCCAATGCCATTTGGTTTCTCTTTTTCCGGCTCACTCCTTGATAAAAGAGGGGAAGCGCTACATTTTCTACCGCATTTTTAAAGGAAATCAGGTTGAAGGACTGAAAGATGAAGCCTATCATCCGGTTTCTGTACTCAGCGGAGCGGGTTTCGCTCAGATTCTTGATTAATACGTCGTTCAAATAATATTCTCCCGAATCGTAGTTGTCCAAGATGCCTAAAATATTCAATAAAGTGGACTTTCCGGACCCCGAAGCGCCCATAATGGAAACAAACTCACCTCGTTCTATGTCGAGGTCAATACCTTTCAAAACATGCAGCGGTGCTCCGTTGTGATAGGTTTTGTTGATGTTCTCTAAATGTATCATTACCGATGAATTTAACTTGTGTTTGTCTAGTTAGACGTGCCGAAGGTACAAAAAGTTGCAATGCTATATGAAATAATTGAAAAAAAATTTGCTCTCTTTTTTCTCATTATGTACATTTGCTCAAAATAACTAACCCTAAATAATAATATATCATGGTAACAGGCATGGAAAAACCCTACGTAGTAGGTATGGACATTGGCGGAACTAATACTGTTTTCGGTATCGTAGATTCACGTGGTAACGTATTGGCTACCGATTCAGTTAAGACACAATCATTTGCTAAAATAGAGGATTATGTGGAGGCTGTCAGTTCAAAATTGCGTCCGTTGATTGAATCATTCGGTGGTGTGGAGAAAATAAAAGGTATGGGTGTAGGTGCTCCTAATGGGAACTACTATAACGGTACGATTGAGTTTGCTCCGAATCTTCCCTGGAAAGGTGTAATTCCTTTAGCTGCCTTGTTTGAAGAAGCGATAGGTGTGCCTACTGCTTTGACAAATGATGCAAATGCTGCCGCTATCGGTGAAATGACATACGGTGCGGCTCGCGGTATGAAAGATTTTATTATGATTACTCTTGGAACCGGTGTCGGTAGTGGTATCGTAGTAAATGGACAATTGGTTTATGGACACGATGGTTTTGCCGGAGAGTTAGGGCATGTGATTGTTCGTCGTGACGGACGTCAGTGTGGTTGTGGCCGTAAGGGTTGTCTGGAAACTTACTGCTCGGCTACAGGTGTGGCACGTACGGCGCGTGAGTTTTTGGTTGCTCGTCCCGAACCTAGTTTGTTAAGAGACATTCCGGCTGAAGATATCGTATCTAAAGATGTTTTTGATGCGGCTGTAAGAGGGGATAAATTAGCGCAGGATATTTTTGAATATACAGGACGTATTTTGGGTGAGGCTTTGGCGGACTTCATCGCTTTCTCCAGTCCGGAAGCGATTATCCTGTTTGGTGGATTGGCAAAATCCGGTGATTATATCATGAAGCCGATCCGTAAAGCGATAGATGATAATATCTTGAAGATTTACGAAGGCAAGACTAAATTATTGATTTCTGAATTGAAGGATGCTGATGCTGCCGTGTTGGGAGCTAGCGCGTTAGGCTGGGAAGTAAGAGAATAATGGAAGACAGAAAACAAGGATATAAAGTCCGGGAATATCACGGGCCGGTAAAACGTTATTGCCAGATGTTGAGTCTGAAAGACGATCCGGCCTTGGTAGCCGAGTATAGAAAGCGTCATTCGGAAGGCAGGATCTGGCCGGAAACGTTGGCGGCTATCCGTGAAGTTGGTATTTTGGAAATGGAAATTTATATCCTGGGTACCAATTTATTTATGATAGTGGAAACGCCTCTCGATTTTGATTGGGATACGGCCATGGCCAGAATGGCTACGTTGCCTCGCCAGGCAGAATGGGAAGAGTATATGTCTGTCTTTCAACAGGCGGAGCCGGGAGCGTCTTCGGCTGAAAAATGGCAGTTGATGGATAGAATGTTTCATCTATATGAATAACTTTCATTCTAGAAAATAAGAAGAAAAGGATATGATAAAAATCATATCCTTTTCTTATATTATAAACTTATAAATTTGTGTTCTTTATGGTAAAGCTCATCAGGCATTCGCCTGCTGGCTCATTAATTTCTGAAGCTTGTATTGCAAAGATTGGCAAGCAGCTCCTTTTCTCATTGCTTTGTATCTTCTTAATTGATACTGCAACATCTCGATTGTGTCATTTGTTCTTTTCATAATTACATCTTTTTTATGTTCTCCCGTTTGGAGAACTGGTTATTCCTAAAAACCTTTTGTTTTCTCTTTTACTACTGCAAAGATAACACCAAAAGCCCTAATTATGTTTAGAAACATAGAATTAACCTTCTAGCTTTAACGTTTTATGTGTATTTACTTTGGTTATTTAGTATGTGTTAAGAAACACAACTGTAATAATGACACTTGTAATCTGACAGTAAAATGTTCGTTAACAAATGTGGCAGTTCTTCTTAAATCATGTTATTAAACATGCTTTTTTAGTTGTTTTATTTGCAGATTTCACTAAAGTCCGTACCTTTGCAATGTGTTTTTCATAGTATTAGATTTAAGGTTAACAAAGGTTGGAGCAAGGCGTTGCTCCTTTTTTTATGTCTATAGATGAAAAAAACTTCCAGTTTACAAATTGTTTTGTTACATTCGCATTATAAATTTGATATTTAAACTACTATTATGAAACACTTATTCATCACAGTTCTATTATTGTTGCCGTTGTGCCACATGTTGGCGCAGGAGAGAGAATACGTAATTGTTGTTCATGGCGGTGCCGGTGCTATGGCAGGGCTTGAGAACAATCAGGAGAAATCGGCCTTGTATTATGCAGCTTTAGATTCAGCTTTAAGTATCGGAAATGCTATATTGTCTGCCGGAGGTGAAGGACCTGAGGCGGTAATGGCGGTAGTTAATTATTTTGAGAACAACCCCTTGTTCAATGCTGGTAAGGGGGCGACATGTACCAGTGCCGGAACTTTTGAACTGGATGCTTCTATTATGGAAGGTAAGGATTTGACAGCAGGAGCTGTCGCCGGATTGAAAACGGTGAAGAATCCGATAAATGCTGCTTATGCTGTAAAGAATAAAACACCTCATGTGATGCTGGCAGGTGAGGGGGCTGACCGGTTTGCAAAGTCACAAGGACTGGAAATTGTGGATAATATGTATTTTGCTACTCCCAAGACGTTGAAGTGGATAGAGGATTTGAAAAAGGAGAGCAAGAAGAATGGAACTGTGGGCTGTGTGGTACTGGACAAGCAAGGTAACTTGACAGCGGGAACAAGTACTGGTGGTATGTTCAAGAAGCAATGGGGCCGTGTGGGAGATTCTCCGGTGATTGGTGCGGGTACTTATGCGGATAATGAAGGTTGCGCAGTGTCATGCACCGGGCATGGAGAGTATTTTATCCGTCATGTCGTAGCTTATAATCTTTCTACTCGTGTGAAGTTGTTGCACCAGCCTGTCGGGGAGGCTGCCGATTATATTATCCATCAGGAGCTGAATGCCAAGGAGGGAAATGGTGGATTGATCGCAGTGGACAAGAAAGGTAATTTTGCCATGCCGTTTAATAGCGGAGGTATGTTCCGTGGCTACTTGTATAAGGAAAAAGGAACAGGAAAAATTTCTAAAGCAGTGGGTATAGGGGAGAAGATGAAAACTTTATAATTTTTATAGGAAATCGAAGGTAGAATGCCTCTCTGAAATACTTCATGTCATCTCAGAGAGGCTTTTTACCTTTAATTTTAGTTTCTGTTTGAATTTTCTTGCCGACTCTCGCCTCCCTCGACTTTTCCTACAATAGAGTTTTGCAAAACTCTATTGTAGCGACTTCTTTCCTTGTATTGCATTTTCACTATTAAAGCCCGGTTATAAAAGGGTTTGAATGAATATTGAACACTTCACCCCATTCCGGGATAAGAAGGAAAGATGAAGACGTTTACTGCTGCCGGAATCCGATTTATCTTTCTGGTAGTGAGATACTTTTCGGCAAAAAAAAGTAAAGAACCTGTAAACACGTGCGTATAAACAGATTCTTTACTATTGCTTAAAAGGACAAACTATTCAGGTGGAAAAGCCTATTCCTCTTCGTCCAGCAGAATGTCCATAATCTGAACGGCCGCTTTGGCAACGGAAGTTCCGGGACCGAAAATCGCTACAACACCCGCCTTGTACAAGAAGTCATAGTCTTGAGCGGGAATGACACCACCGGCGATGACCAGAATGTCTTCACGTCCTAATTTCTTCAATTCTTCAATAATCTGCGGGATCAGAGTCTTGTGGCCGGCCGCCAATGAGGAAACGCCTACCACATGAACATCGTTTTCCACCGCGTCACGGGCAGCTTCGGCGGGAGTCTGGAACAACGGTCCCATATCTACGTCGAAACCACAGTCGGCATAACCTGTTGCGACTACTTTTGCACCACGGTCGTGTCCGTCCTGTCCCATCTTGGCAATCATGATACGCGGACGGCGGCCTTCCTTCTTTGCAAATTCTTCGGTCAGTTCGCAAGCTTTTGCGAAATCTGTATCCTTTTTACTTTCTGATGAATACACGCCTGATATAGTTCTGATTACTGCTTTATAACGTCCTACAATTGTTTCACAAGCATCCGAAATCTCGCCCAGGGTAGCGCGGACATGAGCCGCTTCTACAGCCAGTTCCAGCAAGTTGCCTTTGCCTGTTTTCACACATTCGGTGATGGCTGCCAGAGCCTTGTCTACTTCTGCCTGGTTGCGGCCTTCCTTCAAACGCTTCAGATTCTCAATTTGTTCCAGACGTACAGCGGTATTGTCCACCTCAAGGATATCGATCGGATCTTCTTTCTCCAAACGATATTTGTTGGTGCCGACAATAGTCTGGGCGCCGGAGTCGATGCGGGCCTGAGTACGTGCCGCCGCTTCCTCGATACGCATCTTGGGCACACCGGTTTCAATCGCTTTCGCCATACCGCCCAGACTTTCAATTTCCTGAATATGTTCCCAAGCCTTGTGGGCCAGTTCATTAGTCAAGGATTCCACATAGTAAGAACCGCCCCATGGGTCAACATTCTTGCAGACGTATGTTTCTTCCTGGATATAAATCTGAGTATTACGTGCGATACGTGCGGAGAAGTCGGTGGGCAATGCGATCGCTTCATCCAGTGCGTTGGTGTGCAGTGACTGGGTGTGTCCCAATGCTGCCGCCATAGCTTCGATACAAGTACGGCCTACATTGTTGAACGGATCTTGCTCGGTCAGTGACCATCCCGAAGTCTGGGAGTGGGTGCGCAATGCCAGTGATTTAGGGTTCTTCGGGTTGAACTGTTTCACAATCTTGGCCCACAGCATACGTGCCGCACGCATTTTGGCGATTTCCATAAAGTGGTTCATGCCGATAGCCCAGAAGAACGACAGACGCGGGGCGAATGCATCGATGTCTATGCCTGCGGCCACTCCGGCACGGAGATATTCCAGACCGTCGGCCAATGTATAAGCCAGTTCAATATCTGCTGTGGCACCTGCTTCCTGCATGTGGTAGCCCGAGATGGAGATGGAATTGAACTTAGGCATTTTCTGTGAGGTATATTCAAAGATGTCGGAGATGATCTTCATGGAGAAGGCGGGCGGATAAATATAGGTGTTGCGCACCATAAATTCCTTTAAGATATCATTCTGGATGGTTCCGGCCATTTCTTCCAATTTGGCTCCCTGCTCCAAACCGGCATTGATGTAGAATGCCATGATGGGAAGCACGGCGCCATTCATGGTCATGGAAACGGACATCTTGTTCAAGGGGATACCATCGAACAACACCTTCATGTTTTCCAATGAGCAGATAGACACGCCTGCCTTGCCTACATCACCTACTACACGCTCATGGTCGGGGTCATAACCGCGGTGGGTCGGAAGGTCGAACGCTACAGACAAGCCTTTCTGGCCTGACGCCAGATTGCGGCGATAGAATGCGTTACTTTCTTCGGCGGTGGAGAAACCTGCGTACTGGCGGATAGTCCAGGGACGGAAGGTATACATCATGGAGTACGGGCCGCGAAGATAAGGAGGGATACCTGCTACATAGTTCAAGTGCTCCATGCCTTCCAGATCTTCTTTGGTGTAAACGGGCTTCACATTGATGTGTTCCGGCGTTTTCCAGTCGGCGGTGATGCCGTTTTCTTTTTGCCATTCCATGCCATTCTGAGGTTGGAATCCGGCATATATATCTATATTCTTAAAATTCGGTTTCATTGTTCTTCCTTACTTAATTCCTAACTTAGCGTTGTATTCTTTCAATGTGTCCAATACGTTGACACGCACATGGATGAAGTTCTCGATGCCTGCGGCTTTCAGTTCTTCCATGCAGGCGGGAGCACCTGCTACAATGAAGATGGCGCGTCCGTCCAGTGCCTTGAATGCCGGAATGGCATATTCTGCGTATTCGTCATCGCTGGAGCAGATAACTACGATGTCGGCGCCTGCTTTCATGGCTGCTTCGACACCGGCCTCTACGGTGGGGAAGCCCAGATTGTCTATTACTTCGTAACCGGCGCAAGCCAGGAAGTTGCATGAGAACTGGGCACGAGCCTGGCGCATGGCCAGATTGCCGATGGTCAGCATAAACGCTTTCGGGCGTTTGCCGGATTTCTCGGTCTGCAGACGAAGTGCTTCAAACTGGCTGGCGGCACGGTCGAAGTTCAATGTGGCAAACGGCTTCTCGCAAGTCGCATGGCCTCCGCCACAGCAGCATTTGGCTTCTACAGGAGTCTTTTCGCCTGCTTTTTCATTGAAGTTGGGATATTGGTTGGTACCCAGCAGGATTTCTTTACGTTTTGACACGGAGTCATGACGGGCCTTGTTGCTTGTGTTGATGGCTTCCTGTACTTTTCCTGCTTTGACCGCTTCCAGCATACCTCCTTCGTCTTCTACTTTCAAGAACAGCTCCCATGCCTGTGTGGCGATAGAAATTGTTAAGTTTTCGATGAAGTAGGAACCGGCGGCGGGGTCAACCACTTTGTTGAAATGACATTCTTCTTTCAACAACAATTGCTGGTTGCGGGCGATACGTTCGGAGAACTCGTCCGGAGTTTCGTAAGTCTTGTCAAACGGGGTTACGGTGATGGAGTTGACACCTGCCAGAGCGGCACTCATCGCTTCCGTCTGCGTGCGGAGCAGGTTCACGTGTGCGTCAAACAAGGTCAGGTTGAAAGTGGAAGTCTCGGCATGTGCCACCATTTTGCAGGCACAGAGGCAGGTACCGTCTTCCGCCTTGTTCGGACATTCGGGCTGGCGGTTGCATTGAGGATGATATTCTTTTACGATGTCCGCCCATAGCATACGTGCGGCACGGAACTTGGCAATCTCCAGGAAATAGTTGGAACTGATGCCGAAATTGAATTTTATTTTCTTGGCGGCCAGTGCGGCGGGAACTCCTGCTTCTATCAGCTTGCTCAGGTATTCGTTACCCCAGGCCAGTGCATAGCCCAGTTCCTGTGAGATATAAGATCCGGCGTTGTTCAGCTCTATCGCATTGACGCAGATGCAACGGAATTTAGGTAGCGGAGCCAGTACTTCTACCAGCTCTTTGGCAGTAGCGATGAAGTCGCTGAGGTCTTTGCCTTTCACCATCATCTTGCCCATAGGGTCATAGTTCACGGAGCCTTGCAACTTGGTCAGGTCGTATCCCTTCTTTTGGAAGTAATCAACCAGTAATTTGGCTAATTCCACCGTATGTCCTTGGCAAGTGGAGAAATTCAACTCAATGCATTCCGCACAGATATCATTCAATAAAGTTTCGATGTATTCGGGACTGAGGTCTTTCTTCTTTACGTAGAATCCCAGCGAGTCAACACCCTTGTTCAAAATATCCAGTGCCTTGGCATTGGCTTCTTCGGGGCATTCCACTTTGATGTCCTGACGTACGAACCATGTGTTGTCGTCTTTCTTCGTTCCTCTCACGTATGGGAATTCTCCGGGTAGTCCTTCGGTTGTTTTCAAGCCTTCCAGATCTTCCTGACGATAAAATGGTTTTACTTTAAAACCTTCGTTGGTTCTCCAGACCAATTTTTTTTCAAAATCAGCGCCTTTCAGGTCTGCTGTAATCTTTTCCATCCACTGTTCCGTAGAAACGGCCGGGAAGTCCGAAAAGAGTTTCTCTTTACTATCTGCCATAGTTTATTCGGTATTAATATTTAAGAATTGTATCACATACTTTTTTCAATAGTATGGGCAAATATACTAAAACCTTTTAAATAGCCTCCTTTTTTTAGTTATTTTCATAAAGGAGAACGGGCGGTTTCTGTCATTTTGTTAAGTCATGAAAACGAAAGACGTTCTTATTGCAAAGTGGATATTGCAAAATAAATAGGAATCATGAAATAATAGTTCTCGATTTGTTGGGCTGAGTGAGGGGAATTCACTAATTTTGCGGCAATTTTATAAAAACATAGTATTATATCATGGATTGGTTACAAAATCTATTATTTGATGAAAACTCCATCGCACATATCGTGCTGCTTTATTCCTTTGTGATTGCAGTAGGGGTGTTGCTGGGAAAAATTAAATTTTTCGGGGTATCGTTAGGGGTTACTTTCGTCTTGTTTACTGGTATTGTCTGCGGACATTTCGGCTTGACGGGAAATACACAGATCCTTACATTCTTGCAGGATTTCGGGCTGATATTGTTCGTGTTCTGCATCGGACTTCAGGTAGGTCCTTCTTTTTTCTCTTCATTCAAAAAAGGTGGAATTGCCATGAACTTGGTGGCGATAGGCATTGTCGTGCTGAACATTGCTGTGGCTGTGGCTCTGTATTATGGCTTGAACGGCCGGATAGAGCTGCCCATGATGGTGGGTATTCTTTGTGGTGCCGTGACGAACACGCCGGGACTGGGTGCTGCCAACGAAGCGTTGAGCCAGCTGAATTACAATGGCCCGCAGATAGCGATGGGATATGCGTGCGCTTATCCGTTGGGAGTGCTGGGCATCATTGGTTCTATCATTGCCATCCGCTACATTTGCCGGGTCAATCTGAAAAAGGAGGAAGAGGACATTGCTAAGGAGGAGGCTGCCAATCCTCATCTGACTCCTCGTATGATGCATCTGGAAGTGCATAATGAGGCATTGGCGGGAAAGACTTTGCTTCAGGTCAGAGATTTTATGGGGCGTGACTTTGTCTGTTCGCGTATTTTGCAGAACGGACACGTCAGTATTCCGAACCGTGATACTGTCTTTCATCTGGGTGATCAGTTGTTTGTGGTTTGTGCGGAGGATGATGCGGAAGCTATCATCGCGTTCATCGGTCCGAAGATTGAAGTGGACTGGGAAAAGCAGGATACGCCGATGGTATCCCGCCGTATCTTGATTACACAACCTAAAATGAATGGCAAGCAACTGGGTGAATTTCATTTCAGCAGTATGTATGGTGTGAATGTGACTCGTGTCAACCGTTCGGGTATGGATATCTTCGCTTCACGTAACTTGACTTTGCAAGTGGGCGACCGTGTGATGGTGGTAGGTCCTCAGGATGCGGTGGAACGTGTTGCCAATTTGATGGGTAACTCGTTGAAACGCCTGGATCATCCCAATATCGTGACTATTTTTGTGGGTATCTTCCTGGGTATTTTCTTTGGCAGTCTGCCCATTGCATTCCCGGGTATTCCTACTCCGGTGAAACTGGGTCTGGCCGGTGGACCGTTGATCGTGTCTATCTTGATCGGCCGTTTCGGATATAAACTGAAACTGGTGACTTATACCACGATGAGTGCCAACTTGATGTTGCGTGAAATAGGTATTGCCTTGTTCCTTGCCAGTGTGGGAATAAAGGCCGGTGCGAATTTTGTGAATACGGTTGTCGATGGAGACGGGCTGCTGTATGTGGGCTGTGGTTTCCTTATTACAGTGATACCTTTATTAATAATGGGAGCGGTGGCACGTTTGCATTACAAAATGAATTATTTCATGCTGATGGGTCTTATTGCAGGTAGCAACACAGATCCCCCCGCATTGGCATATTCCAATCAGACAGCAGGTAATAATGCTCCGGCGGTAGGTTATTCCACTGTATATCCGGTGTCCATGTTCCTTCGTATTCTGACTGCCCAGTTATTGATATTGATTTTGGCAAGCTGATATTGGCAAAGAAGTATAAAGACAATAAAGTATAACTTGCAGGAGGGGGTGTTGAAAAATGATGGTTTGAATCATTTTTTGACGCACCCTCTTGCTGATTAAAAGAATAAATATGATTTCAGTAGATGGATTGACCGTCGAGTTTGGCGGTACCACCTTGTTCAGTGACATCTCTTTTCAGATAAACGAGAAAGACCGTATCGCCTTGATGGGGAAAAACGGTGCGGGTAAATCTACCTTATTAAAGATTCTGGCTGGTGCGCGGCAGCCTAGCCGCGGAAGGGTTTCGGCTCCCAAGGATTGTGTGATAGCTTATCTTCCCCAGCATCTGATGACAGAAGACGGACGCACCGTATTCGAGGAGGCTTCTCAGGCTTTTGCGCATCTTCATGCCATGGAGGCGGAGATAGAAGCTGTCAATAAAGAGCTTGAGACGCGTACTGACTATGAAAGTGATTCGTACATGGAGCTGATTGAGAAAGTTTCCGCCATGAGCGAGAAGTTTTATTCCATTGACCTGACCCATTTTGAGGAAGATGTGGAAAAGGCTTTGCTGGGACTTGGTTTCGTGCGTGAGGATTTCAACCGTCCCACCAGTGATTTCAGCGGTGGATGGCGTATGCGTATCGAACTGGCTAAATTATTGCTCCAGAATCCGGATGTACTGTTGCTGGACGAGCCTACCAACCATCTCGATATTGAATCCATCCAGTGGCTGGAGGATTTTCTGATCAATAGTGCCAAAGCGGTCATTGTCATCAGCCACGACCGTAAATTTGTGGATAATATCACGACCCGTACCATTGAAGTGACGATGGGACGCATTTATGATTATAAGGTGAACTATTCCCAATATCTGATTTTGCGCAAGGAACGCCGCGAGCAACAGATGAAGCAATATGAGGAGCAGCAGAAGATGATACAGGAAACCAAAGACTTCATAGAGCGGTTCAAGGGCACTTACAGCAAGACTTTACAGGTGCAGAGCCGTGTGAAGATGCTCGAAAAACTGGAACTGGTTGAAGTGGACGAAGAGGATACCTCGGCGTTGCGGTTGAAATTCCCGCCTTCTCCGCGAAGTGGGAATTACCCGGTCATTATGGACAGGGTAGGAAAGACTTATGGTGACCATGTGGTTTTCAAGGATGCCTCACTGACCATCGAGAGAGGGGATAAAGTGGCTTTTGTGGGTAAGAATGGGGAAGGTAAGTCCACGTTGGTGAAGTGCATCATGCGTGAGATAGAGCATGAGGGGACTTTGACGCTGGGACACAATGTGCAGATTGGTTATTTTGCTCAGAATCAGGCTTCTTTATTGGATGAGAACCTCACGGTTTTTCAAACGATAGATGATGTGGCGAAAGGGGAGATCCGTAATAAAATACGAGACTTGCTGGGTGCGTTTATGTTTGGCGGGCCCGAGGCTTCCATGAAGAAAGTGAAAGTGCTCAGTGGAGGGGAACGTACCCGTCTTGCCATGATCAAACTGTTGCTGGAACCAGTGAATCTGTTGATTCTGGATGAGCCTACCAATCATTTGGATATGAAGACCAAAGATATATTGAAGCAAGCTCTGGTGGACTTTGACGGCACCCTGATTGTTGTATCTCATGACCGTGACTTTTTGGACGGATTAGTGACGAAAGTGTATGAATTTGGGAATAAAAAGGTGAAAGAACACCTTTGTGGTATCTATGAATTCCTGGAAACAAAGAAAATGGAAAGTTTGCAGGAGTTGGAAAAATAGATTAGCTTTGCGTCTGTTAACTTTGGATTGGAGGTGGAGATGCAAACAATTTCTATAGATATAAATAAAGTACAAAAAGGGGACGAAGCGGAGTTTCGTCTTCTTTTTAATCTTTTCTATCCTCGCCTGATGTCTGTAGCCTGCCGTTTTGTGCCTGAACACATAGCCGAAGATATTGTGCAAAGTGTCTTTGTGATGTATTGGGAGCAGAAATCTACTTTGATACCCAATGCCATTCATTCTTTCCTTTATAAATGTACCCAGAATAATTGCCTGAATTACCTGAAGCACCAGGCTGTCGTGTTGGGGCATGAGGAAGAAGTGCGTCTGGCAGAAGAACGCGTTGCCTTTCAGTTGGCAGGATCAGATGCCAATGAATTGTGGAATGAGGTGGTTGAGCGGGATATCCGGAAATTGTTGGAAGCTTCCATTTCTAAGTTGCCTCCTAAATGTCGTCAGGCTTTCGAATTGTCTTATTTTAAAGAGATGACCTATAAAGAGATAGCGGAGGTGATGCATATATCCTCCCGTACGGTGGAAGAACACGTTCAGAAAGCCACAAAATTCTTGAGAGAGGATTTGAAGGAGGTATTGTTCTGCCTGTTATTTTTGCTTCGTTAATACCTTTCCAGCAGGCTTTTCCGAAGTCTGTGAAAAATAAAATGCAAAAAAAGCATTTTTTTTTCTTTTTAACCCCGTAGTTCCTTCTTGGTTAATTGTCTTAATAATGAAAGACAATAAAAAAGTAAATGAAGGACGAAATTTTAATTCGATATATCAGTAAGCGCTGTACTGCAACTGAAGAAAAAGAGATTCTGGAGTGGTTGAAGGAGAAAGAGAACCGTCAGCGTTTATTTGAGCTGGAGCAGATCTGGGGACTGAAAGCCGAAATGCGCTTTTCGGATAAAGGGCGTATGAATGAGGCTTACCGGCAACTGGGCGGACGGCTTGGTTTGGGTAAGCAGGCTGAGAAGAAAGAGACACCGGTACGGAGATTCACCGTCAGGGAATGGTGGAAATATGCGGCTATTTTGGTTGCCGTTTGTCTTTTTGCAACAAACTTGTTCTATATCACGAAAGAGGAGCCAGCGGCATATAATACGGTCGTGGTTCCGAAAGGACAACGGGTTTCTTTGTTGCTGAGTGATGGGACAACAGTCTGGCTGAATGCTGAGAGCCGTTTCTCTTACCCGGCTAAGTTCTCGGAGAAATATAGAACGGTCAAATTGGAAGGAGAGGGATATTTTGAAGTGGCGCATAATCCCAAATGTCCGTTCACGGTGGAATTGCCGATGTTGAACATCAGGGTGCTGGGTACAAAATTTAATGCAAAAGCCTACTTGGACGAACCTAGCTGGATTACCTTGAAAGAAGGTTCGGTGGAAGTGTCAACCTTGGATAACAAGAGCAAGGAAAGAATGCTGCCCAATGACCAGGTGTATTATACGGTTAGTGACGGTTTAGTGCTGATCAGGAGTTCGGCGCAGGCAAACGTGGACAGCTGGACTACCGGCGACCTGAGATTTGACAACAAGACCTTGAAAGAAATGGCAAAAGTGATAGAACGCCGGTATGATGTGAAAATCAGGATTATGGACAGCTCGCTGGTAGAAGAATATTTCACTTGTCATTTCAGAAAAGACCTGACTATAGATCAGGCGATGGAATTGCTGAAAGAAACCAGACGGGTGGATTATAGAATTGAAAAGAAAACGGTATACCTATATAAAAAATAACAGTATGTGAAACTTTGAAAAACAACGGATGCCTATGAAGTAAAACCTTTGCAAAAAATGAAGGGCCGAAGACGCACCACCATCTTTCGACCCGGATTAATGAGTAACCTTATAATTTATTACAAACTAATCAATTACAAATGTATGGATAATATTATGAAATGCACGCCATTGGATGAGCAAAAATCACTATGGCTACGAAAAACATGGTTAATTATGAAATTTTTTGTTCTTTTTCTATTATTGGGAACGATCCCGTGCTGGGCAGGCGTCGCTTATTCACAGAATGTGAAGATGTCTTTGGATATGGAAAATACGACGGTAAATGATGTGATTAATGCTATTGAGAAAAAAGGGGAGTTTTATTTTACCTATAATCTGAATCAAATCAATGTCAACCGAAAAGTATCCATTAAAGTAGAAAATAAAACGATCAACCAGATTCTGGATCAGTTGTTCTCGGAATCAGGTGTTAATTATAAAATAGAAAATCGTCACATCGTATTGTATAAGCAGGTTGCTTCCGAAGTGGCAGCGGTGAAACAGCAGAAGTCTATAAGCGGTATTGTAGCCGATGATCAGGGAGAGCCTATCATTGGTGCCAGTGTCTTGGAAAAGGGTACAACAAACGGTACGATCACTGATTTGGACGGTCATTTTACTTTATCTATCGGCAAGGGAACAGAACTGATCGTCTCTTATGTAGGTTATACCACAAAAACTGTGAAAATAGGCAATCAGTCCACACTGAAAATTATATTGGTGGAAGATACCAAGACTTTGGATGAGGTGGTAGTGATTGGTTATGGCACACAGAAAAAGTCGGATATTTCAGGTTCGGTAACGTCTGTATCAGGTGATAAATTGTCTAAAATCCCTACCGCTAATGCGGAGATGGCATTGCAAGGTATGGCTCCGGGCTTGTCGGTAAACTTTGGCAGTGGCGCTGCCGGTTCTTCTGCCACTTTGCAGGTGCGCGGTGTGACTTCCTGGAAGGATGATGATGGTGAGAACAGCGAGAGCAACGGTCCGCTGGTAATCATTGACGGTGTTCCGGGAAATATGTCTTATCTGAATCCGGAGGATATTAAATCTATTTCCGTATTGAAGGATGCTGCTACAGCCGCAATCTATGGAGCACGTTCGGCAGCTGGTGTTATCTTGATTGAAACACATCGTGGTACGATGAATTCAGCTCCGAAGATTACTTTTTCCGGTTATTGGGGGTTGAGTGCCATGCCGAAGCGCTTGGATGTTTGTAACTCGGCCGAGTTTATCAAGGTACGCAAGATGGCATTGACAAATGCCGGTACGGACGAAAGCCGTTGGCCTAAATATATCAGCGAATATGAGAGAGATCCGAGTCAGTTTGCCGATACCGACTGGCAGAAAGAGTATTACCAGCGCGGCTTTACACAAAAATATAACATTGGCTACACCGCAGGTAGCGCTAACTCCAATGTCTCTCTTTCTGCTTTCTACAGCAAGACAGATGGTGTGACCATTGCTACCGGAGATGAAAAATTCGGTTTCCGTTTGAATTCTGATGTTACCCGTGGTAAGTTTAAAATGGGTGAATCAGTAAGCTATAGCCGTTGGTCTGCCGATCTGGAGTCCAATTCGGGTTTCTCTTCCATCTATCAGGTGACGAATATGGAACCGTTGGCGTTCCTTTACGATGAGAACAATGATGGTGGTTATGGCGGCGCCATTTCCGGTATGGGTATGTCTGATGCCGGTAACCAGGTGGCTTTCAATAAATTGATTGACAATACAAGTTCTAACGACTATATCGCAGCTTCCGGCTATTTGCAATACGAGCCGATCAAAGGACTTATTGTGAAATTCAATGCCAGCCGTAACATGTACTTTGGTAAAACCCGTCTTTTCAAACCTACTTACGAAATCGGTTCGGCCAAACGGAATACGATGGCCAGTTTGTCTGAAGCGCGCACACAGACTACCAACGACTTGCTGGAACTGACAGCTAATTATGACAAGACCATTGCCGAACAACACAATCTTTCTCTTTTGTTGGGACTTTCCCAGGAAGAAAATAAGTATGACGACCTTAGTGCTTCCGGTTCTGATTTTGAGAACAACGACATGAGCCTGATGGGACATGCCAAGAGCAACTATTCTGTAGGGGGTACCAAAACCCGCAGTGCCCTTCGTTCTCTCTTCGGACGTGTGAACTATAACTACATGATGCGTTACATGATTATGGCCTCTTTCCGTTATGATGGCTCCTCACGTTTTGCCAAAGGTAACAAATGGGGTTTCTTCCCTTCCGTATCATTAGGATGGAACATTGCCAATGAACCGTTTTGGGAAAATTTGAAAGAGACAGTTTCCATGTTTAAGTTCCGTTTGAGCTACGGTGCTTTGGGTAATCAGAACATTGGTCTTTACCGGTACATTCCTACTTTAAGCTACAATACTCATGTATTGAACTATCCTTTTGGCGGTCGTGAAACTTCTATGGGATATGCAGTCACTGCTTTTCCGTCGAGCGACATCAAGTGGGAAACAACGGTATATAAGAATATAGGTGTGGATGTGAGCTTGTGGAACAATAAACTGGAACTTTCTGCGGAGGCTTATATCAAGAATACCAGTGATATGCTTTCTAGCCGTAACATCAGTCTGGCTACCGGTTATAACTCTTCTATTTTGGTGAACGATGGTAAGTTGCGCACAACCGGTTTTGAAATGCAAGCCATCTATCATGGCAAAGCCGGAGGCTTGAAGTACGATTTGGATTTGAATTTGTCTCACTATAAGAGTGTGCTGAAATCGATGGCCAATCCCGATTATCTGTATGAATATGGTGCCTTACGCACTTACGTAGGAGGTGAGATCGGTGAATTCTGGGTATATCAAACTGCTGGAATCTTCCAGAACCAGGAAGAAGTGAACGAATGGAATTCCGCTCATGGTTATAAGGATCAAAACGGTAACTGGCAACCCTTGCAGCCTGTCGCCAAACCGGGTGATATCCGTTTCGTTGATCAGAATGGAGATGGTATGCTCGATACAAACGACCGTGTGAAAGTGGGTAGTGGCACACCGAAAGTATCATTGGGATTCAATATCAATTTGGCTTATAAAGACTTTGACCTGGTGGCTAATTTCTATGGTGATTTTGGTGCCAAACGTTACAACTATACTAAATATCAATTGGAACGAATGGATCATGTGTTCAACTACGGTAAGAATGCCCTGAATGCCTGGACACCAGAGAATCCTAATACTGATATTCCACGTGCCGTGTCGGGTGACCCGAATAAGAATTCCCGCACTTCCACCCGTTTTGTGGAAAATGGTGACTATCTGCGCTTGAATAATTTGCAGATCGGTTATAACCTGCCAGTTAAATATTGTAAGAAGATGGGGTTGAGCAACCTGCGTATCTATGTAGGCGGTACTCGTTTGTTCACTATTACCAACTATAAGGGTTATGATCCTTCAACTGGTTCTTCAGTCGGACAGATGGGATATGACTATGCAGCCATTCCTTTGAGTCGTGACTTTATGATGGGTCTTAAATTCGGTTTCTAATAAAATTTAATACGAAGATTATGAAATTCAAAAATATATTATTTGCAGTTCTTCTGAGTGGGATTTCTTTTTCCTCTTGTGCTGATTTCTTGGATGAAGACTCTAATCCCAATGCTTTGTCACCCGGTAATTTCTGGAAAAGTGAAGGGGATATAATGAAAGGATTGACCAGTGTATATGCCGCTTTGCAGCCAAACGCGTCTTGGGCGGTACCGTTTGAACGCTATATGGTGATAGACGAATATCGAAGCGATGAAATAACCCACAGGGATGATGTGACAAGCTGGATGAATATCTCATCGTTTAATGTGGAATCTAGTAACTCCGTGATCAGTAAAGAGTGGACTAATTTATATAAAGGTATTAATTATGCCAATCAATGCTTGACCAATATCCCTGCTGTACCTGGCGATTCGGAATCACTCAATGCATTGAAGAAGCAGTCCATAGCGGAGGCCCGTTTTCTGCGTGCTTATTTTTATTATCGTCTGTATGTGAACTTTGGTGAGAGAGTGCCCATTTACAAGGAAGCATTGGCAGGCACGGATGAAGAATTTTATCCGCCGCAAGCCAACCCGGGAGAATTGGTAAGTTTGATTGAAACCGAACTGAAAGAAGTACAGAGCGATCTTCCCGAAAGCTATGATGAGAGTGACAAAGGGCGTGCCACACGCTATACGGCAGCGGCTCTTCTGGGCAAATTCTATATGTTCCGCAAGGAATTGAGCAAAGCCGAAGCCGAATTCAAGAAAATCATCGATAAAGAAGGAAGTCTTTTCGGCTTGATGGAGAATTGGGCTGACAATTTTGATGGTATGCACAAGAATAATAAAGAGTCTCTCATGGAAATTCAGTTTACCGGTGACCGTTCGGGCGGACAGTATGAATACAATCTGTTTACTGTTCACTTGGGCCCCATGGCGGGACTGGACGCATACGAAGAAGCTTATCCTACAGACTGGATGTGTCAGACTTTGCTGGCTGATAAGACTGTAGATGGTAAATCCAGTGACCGTTTGCTCCATACACTTATTTTTGATGATCCGGAATGTCGTCCTTTCTATTACGAGAAAGGAAAATCCTTTAAGGATTACCACAAGGAAGGCGAGATTTTCTGGCATAAATATGTAACTTATACTGAAGGCATGAGCGATTATTGGGACTATAGTTTCTTTAATGTTTCCGTCATCCGCTATGCTGATGTGCTGCTGCTCTATGCGGAATGTCTTAATGACAGGGGTGAGACAACAGAGGCCATTAACATCATAAACAAGGTCCGTGCACGTGTTAATGTGCCGGCATTACCGCTTACCATGAGCAAAGCCGAAGTGCTGAGACATCTGCAAGAAAAAGAACGTCCTTGTGAGTTGGCACTGGAAGGTTCACGTTGGTACGACTTGATTCGTTGGGGTATTGTGGAAGAAACGCTGAAGGCTCATAACAAACCGTTTGTTGAGAACTACGTAGATGCTAAGCACCAGTTACTTCCTATCCCTCATAGCGAATTCCTGCTTAACCCTGATTGGGAGCAGAATCCGAACTATAGCAAGTAATCTAGTTTGTATCATTTTGAAGAACCGTTTATGAAACATTTATTTCCTATATACGGAATGTGTGGCATTCTTTGGCTGGGGGCATGTACCCCAGTCGCTACACAGCCGGAAGAGAGCCTGTTTACCACACAGGAGGATTTTCCTAATTTGCTGAACGTGAAGAATGTGCCCGAACAGGCTGTAGAAGGCGATCTCAATTTGTTTTCCGATCTGGGAGCATGGAGTGGCTATGCGTTGCCGGTAAATCAAAGCAGGGCATTTGCCGGTGCTTTCATCGGGCCTATGACGATGCACGGAAGAGGCTGGATTGCTCAAACGCTGGCGCAGCCTACGCTGATGGTCAATGGCGAAAAGTATGATCTGACCCGCAATACGCAGACGGCTAAGTACTTGCCCGGAAAACTGGTGCAGAACTTTAAGGATGTGCAGTTGGAGTTCACCACTGAATTGTGTTTTGCTACATCGCGCACAGCTTTTGTACGTTCTGTCATTACAAATCTCAGCGAAGAACCTTTGAAAGTGTCGTTGACCTGGGAGGGGGGTGTCTTTGAGGAGAATACCGTTGCCACTAAGCTGGACAAAGGTGTTCGTTTTGATTATCCGTTCTACGGGCGTCGGTGGGGAGCTGACCGCCAGATTATTACACTGCGTAACGAGCCACCGGTAGACGAGGTGGCGGCTACTGTCTTCTTCCGTACTGCCGATGAGGTAATGGCTGTTGGTAATGATAGCTTGCGGGCGGTTGAAAAGCGCGATTATTTGTTGCAGCCCGGCAAAAGCTATACTTCGGAATACAGTCAGACTCTGACCTTGAAAGGGGAAGAAACAGATAAGGAATATACAGCAATCAAGTCCATACGTTTTGATCAGTGTTTTGCCGACAATGAGCAGCGCTGGAATCAGGGACTTCAACGGGTACTTTCTACGGATAGTCCTTATATGAAAGAAAATGCTTACCGGAACATTGCCGTGAAAGCGATGATGACCTTGAACTCTAACTGGCGCACACCGGCCGGTGACATTTTTCACGGATGCAGCTTCCCCTCTTATACGGGATTCATCGGCGGATGTTGGTCGTGGGATGCCTGGCAGATTGCATCGGGCAATGTATTTTACAATCCCGAAGGAGCCAAAAGCGAAATGCTTTCTTTGTTCGACTATCAGGCCGAGAATGGTATGGTTCCCGACTTTATCGGTTACAACAAAGCTCGTAATAACTGGCGCGATTCCAAACCTCCTGTGGCATCGTGGGGGGCCATGAATGTCTATAAAGCTACAGGCGACAAGGCATTCTTGGGCGAGATCTTCGATAAGTTGTATAAGTTTCATCAATGGTGGTATGCCGAGCGTGACCACGATCACAATGGCATTTGCGAATATGGGTCTACTGATGGTACATTGATTGCGGCGGCTTGGGAGAGCGGCATGGACAATGGAGTCCGCTTTGACAATACCAAGATGCTGAAAAATGAAATGGAGAAAGCTTGGTCGATGGATCAGGAGAACATCTGTTTGAATTCCTTCCTTTATGTAGACAAACTGACCCTTTCGGAAATGGCTTCTATTTTGGGAAAACAAGAACTTTCTGAACAGTTGGTCAAGGAGGCTGAGGTAATCAAGCAGTATGTACAGACTAAAATGTACGACAGCGAGAGTGGTTTCTTCTATGACATTCGTCTGGATGACCGTACTCCCGTCAAAGTGATGGGTGCCGAGGGATGGTTGCCCTTGTGGGCAGGTATTGCCACACCGGAACAGGCCGAAAGGGTGAGGAACATCATGATGGATGAGAAACATTTCAACTCTTACTTGCCGTTAGGTACACTGGATGTAAGTCATCCTGCTTTGCGTCCTACCTTCGGCTATTGGCGCGGTCCGGTTTGGTTCAATCAGGTGTATTTCGGTATTACCGGATTGAAACGTTACGGATATGTGGAGGAAGCCGACTTGCTGACCCGCAAGTTCATGGCACATGCCCAAGGACTGATGACCGACGGGCCGATTCATGAAAATTACAATCCGCTGACGGGTGAAGTATTGAATGCACCCAACTTTGGCTGGTCTTCCGCTTTGATTTTGCGGTTGCTGTTGAACCAATGATAGTGGGAGCAAGAATCAGTATGCGGATGCTCCGAATTTATTAAAAGACATATTTATGATGAAAATTCGTTCTATATTGACAGGGGTTGCCGTGTCTTTGTCATTGGCAGGCATGGCACAATCCCAATATGACGGCGCTCCGGTGAACAGGAGCGTCGATGAAACGAGCAAAGACAATGTAGAAGTGCGTAGAAACAAATATCCCCGTTCGGATAACGATTGGGAGAATTTTGATGTGCTTCATATCAATCGTCTGCCTTCGGCGGCTAATTTTATGGGATATCCCACTAAAGAACAGGCATTGCAGGGTGATAAATCACAATCTCCTTATTTCCAATCCTTGAATGGAACATGGAAATTTCATTTTGTGCCTCGTTCGGATGAACGGCCGATGGATTTCTTTCAAAAAGGATATGATGTCTCGGGTTGGGATGATATAAAAGTCCCTTCCAACTGGGAACTTCAAGGGTTTGGTTATCCTTTTTACGTGGGTAGCGGGTATGGTATAAAGAAAAATCCGCCATTGATTGCCGTGGAGAATAGTCCGGTAGGTTCTTATAGACGTACCTTTACGATTCCTGCCCATTGGAACAAACGCCAGATTATTCTTTATTTCGGCGGAGTGGCTTCTGCTTTCTATGTATGGGTGAATGGCGAAAAGGTAGGTTACTCTCAGGACTCTAAAACACCTTCGGAGTTTGATATTACGCCGTATGTAAAACAAGGGAAGAATGAAATAGCTGTACAGGTTTTCAAGTTCAGTGACGGATATTATCTGGAAGATCAGGACTACTGGCGTTTTGCCGGCATACAGCGTGATGTCTATGTGTATGCCCGGCCCGAAACTCATGTGCGCGACTATGAAGTGGTCACCGACCTTGACGGAGAATACAAGAATGCTGACTTTCAACTTTTTGTAGAGTTGGGTAAAGCCGGAGAAGGAAAAATAAAGGGGGCTGAAGTGGAAGTAAGCCTGTTGGATAAAGCAGGTAAAAGTATCTATAGTGAACGTAAGCGTTGGAATGCTGCCGACCGGGAACTTCATTTCAAAAAAGAAGTGGTAGAACCTTTACTGTGGAGTGCGGAGAAACCGAATCTGTATAAATTGTTGCTTACTTTGCGCGTAAATGGCAAACCGGAACAATACATTTCCCAATACGTCGGTTTCCGCAAATCTGAAATCAAACATGCCCAATTGCTGATAAATGGCAAACCAGTCTATATAAAAGGAGTAAACCGACACGAACACGATCTTTATAACGGTCATGTGGTGGATGAGGCGTCCATGCTGCGTGATATTCAATTGATGAAAGAGAATAATATCAACAGTGTACGAACCTCTCATTATCCCAATGATCCCCGCTGGTATGAATTATGTGACATCTATGGTATGTATGTGGTGGATGAGGCCAATATCGAAAGCCATGGCATGGGGTATAAACCCGATCAATGCCTGGCAAACCAGCCCGAATGGGAGAAAGCTTTCATAGACCGCACGGAACGTATGTTCGAGCGTGACAAAAACCATCCTTGCGTCATTATCTGGTCATTGGGTAATGAAACCGGTGAAGGATGTAACTTCGCGGCTACCTATAAATGGGTACATGCCAATGACCGTTCACAGCGTCCCGTGCATTCGGAAGACGGAATAAAGGGGCCTTATACCGATATTTTCTGTCCGATGTATAAAAAGATAGATGTATTGATCAATCACTCTCTTTATCTTCCTACCAAACCGTTGATTCTTTGTGAATATGCCCATGCTATGGGAAACAGTGAAGGAAATCTTCAGGATTATTGGGATGTGATAGAGAAATATCCTTCTTTACAGGGCGGACATATCTGGGACTGGGTGGATCAGGGCTTGTATGCAAAAACGCCGGATGGAAAATTTTATTGGGCATACGGAGGCGATCTGGCTCCGAAAGGCACTCCAAGTTCCGCCAATTTCTGTATGAACGGTCTGGTTGCCGCCGACCGCACTTTGAAGCCGCATATCCATGAAGTGAAAAAAGTATATCAAAATATTGCATTTTCTTTATTGGACTATCATGAGGGATGGGTAGAGTTACGTAACAAGTACTTCTTTACGGACTTAAGTGATTTCAATTTTACTTGGAAACTGGAGGGGAATGGTGAGCTTCTGGCTACCGGAACCATTGATGATGTATCCTTGGCTCCTCAGCAGACGGGTAGGTTCAAGACTTCTTTCCCGGCCATACAGGCTAAACCCGGTGTGGAATATTTCTTGAATTTCTATGCCAGTTTGAAAAATGAGGATGGTCTGCTGAAAGCCGGAACAAAACTGGCTGATGCCCAGGTGAGTCTTCCATTCTATCAGCCGTTTGTTGCTGAGGCTCAGTCTTCACCGGTGATAGCGGATGATGCGGCTTCGTTGTTGACACTTACAGCCGGTAACTTGAGCGTAGGTTTTGATAAGGAAACCGGTGCCTTGACTTCTTATAAAGAAGGAAGTATGGAACTGATAAAAGAAGCTTTACGTCCTAATTTCTGGCGTCCTGTGACGGATAATGATATGGGAAATGGCATGAATAAAACCTTGCGTCCGTGGCGTGATGCGGGGCGTCAGGCAAAGCTGTTATCCATGGAACAAAAGGCATTGGGTAAAGAAGCTTATGAGGTTGTTTCTCATTATAAGTTGCCTGTAGGAGAGTCTGATTTTATTGTTACCTATCATTTCTCGGGAAAAGGATATTTGGATGTGAATTGTACTTTCATTCCGGGTAACGACACGTTGCCTTTGCTGCCCCGGATGGGAGTCAGCATTACGCTGAACAAGCAGTTCGACCAGATGGAATGGTTGGGACGCGGTCCTCATGAGAATTATATAGACCGGAATACTTCTTCCTATGTAGGTCTGTATAAGGGAAGCGTGGCCGGTCAGTATTTCCCGTATGACCGTCCGCAGGAAAATGGCAATAAGACCGAAGTCCGCTGGATGAGTTTGACAAATACCGCCGGACAGGGATTGATGGCTGTCGGACAGCCTTATATCAGCACCAGTGCCTATCTGTTCCCTACAGAAGATTTGGATGAGCCGGGCCTGCGTAAATCGCAGCGTCATTTATCCGATATTCAGTTCAAGGATATGGTGACATGGAATATTGATTTAAAACAGATGGGAGTGGGTGGTGATACCAGTTGGGGAGCTTATCCTCACCAGCCTTATTTGATTCCGGCTGAACGTATGTCATTCTCTTTCCGCTTCTGTCCTGCAATGCAGCATGGAGTATCAGGAAACCGGCAATATTTGAATTTTAAGTAATATAGGTTCATTCAAAAAGACAGAGGGCAGGTAATGATTGTTCTTTTAGTTGCTGTAGCCCTTTTGTGAATAATTTAAGGTGGAAAGGGGCTGTCTCAAAATAAAATTTGAGATGGCCTTTTTTGTATTTAAGAGGCACTTGAGTTCATAATCTTGCAAAGGTAGGTTTTTAAAAGAGACTCTTTTCATAAAAGTCTGCCACATCGTTTTTAATCTGTTAATATAACCTGTTAAGTAACCGGTTGGCTACAGGGGTGACGGATGGTGATGGCGGACTTTGGAAAAAACAAGCAGGGAGGATAAAGTTTTCAAAAGAAAACCGATATCTTCTTTTTATAGGAAAAAACTTAAAGGCGGAACAAAAAATAGAGTCCATCCCAGCATAAAGTTGAGATGGACTTCATTACTATTGCCCAAATGTAGGATAAACAATATTAAATGTACTATTCGGACTATTTATCCGGCCATAAACACTCAATACATATTTTTAGTAATCCTTTCTTCAATTGTTCTCAAGAGCTTTAATAGCCGGGATTCTGAATAACTATACCTTTACCTTCATTAATTATATACTGCGGCAGAGGCATTAATACAAAATCGTCTTTCGTCGTTTGGGAGTCCTTATATTTTCGTGCATATTCTATATATTTTCCATGTCGTATAAGATCTGTACGACGTAACCCTTCAAACCAAAACTCTTGCCCTCTGTTTAACAGCACTTTGTCTAAAAAGTCCTCGACGCCAGTAAAATCCGCCATTACATAAGGTTTGATTCCAGCTCTGTTCCTTATCGTATTCAGCAAATCTATAGCTTCCTGAGTAATCATGTTATTTTTGCGTACAATGACTTCGGATAATGCGGTTAATACATCCGCATAACGATATACTACCCAATCGACCTGGCTTTCTTCTCCTGTTGCTAAAGGATCTTCTCCATATTTAACGGGCAAAGCACCTTTTTCCAAAACAGTCGAAGGGTTTTCCTGGTTGTAACGAACGCCATCTGTTCCAACAAAATCACCGACTAACGACTCCAATCTTTTATCTTCTTTCTCAAAGGTATTATAGAATGACCATAATACACGATATCCCTGCCATTTCTGGATATTAGGATTCTTGGTAGGATAGACAGAAGGTAAAACGTGAGCCAACCACATTTGTTTATTCACACTTCGGCTACACTGGCAAGCCCATATAATTTCAGCATTCTTTTCATTTTCTAAAGTGAAAATATCCTTGTATTCCGGAACCAGTGAATATCCGTATTCAGCCTTCATCAGCTCTCTGCCACACTCTTCTGCTTTTTCCCAATTTCCTTCGTGCATATATAGTTTCATCAATACAGTATAAGCAAGTCCTGCTGTGAATCTACCATAATCAACATCGGAAGCATCGTATTTGGCAGGCAAATCTTTAATAGCTTCTGTCAATTCACTTTCTATATACTGTGCCATCCATTCTTTGGTAGGACGTGGAAGCAGCTCTTCCGTTAAAGGATCCTGCAGTTGTTCCAGTGTAGCAACAGGAACCGGTCCGAACCAGTCGTATAAAAGATATGCCAACCAGCCACGGCCACAACGAAGCTCGGCAACCATGCGCTTTTTGCTACTTTCCGGCATATTGACATTTGAAATTCTGTCTAAGGTCAAAGTCATTTTACTGATGCTGCGTCCCCAATAATAGATCCCTGTAACTCCATCCGTATTCGGAGTAAAATTCTGATAAAGGACATCCGGCCATATTCTATCCGCCCACTGGCATTCACCAATGTCAGTTGACATATCACCCATAACCTGTATGCCTCCGGCTGCAACTGAAAAGATTCCATCATAATAATTAGATTGAAATGGAGCATAGGCAGCTGCTGTAACTAACGCCTCCGCATCTTTTTCATTGGTCGGAAAGATACCCGGATTTATGACATCATAGATTTCCGATTCTAAGTTTGTGCAAGAAAATAATGTCAAAGCCGACATTATACAACATATTATTTTTTTCATGATATATCAAGATTTAAAATGTTAAGTCAACTCCTAAACTACAACTCATTACGTTGGGATATGCGTAGAAGTTTGTATCTGTTTCCGGGTCTATCCCGTTATAGTTTGTCAACACAAATGGGTTGTTCACGTCAACATACACTCTCAAGTTAGAGAACAGCTTGTTTTTAGATGGGATATTATATCCCAATGTGATATTTCTACATCTTACATACCACACCTTTTGGTTGTAGTAGTCACCAACGCCCCAAGTACTTCTAGACTGGAAAAAGCTGGGATGTACACCGTCCGGATTGTCATGTGACCAAATATCCTTGACTGAGGTCGGCATATTATATCCATTGCTCATGTTTTTAACTCCTTGAGAGCCTAACAACAGATTTTCCTTGTACGAACCGCTGTATAGAGCATTGAATGAACCGTAAAAGTAAATGTTGAAATCGAAATTCTTCCATTGGAATGTATTATTCAAGCCGAGAGCAAACCCCGGATCATAGCCTCCGTAAAACACTTTATCCGCATCATCCAATTTTCCATCCGGTGTACCTGTCTTAAGAGGTCTTCCATTTTCGTCCACTTGAAGAGAACCATCGCTGTTATAGATAAATCCGTCTATATCTTTAATCTTGACTTGTCCGGGAAGTGATCCGGGCATGTGTTCTATTTTTTCTCCCGGCTGAATCAGTCCGTCAGACAAATAGCCATATCCCCCTCTTAAAGGAGCGTCATAGATATCGTATGCCGCAGGTTTCCAAGCTCTGTCTCTTTCTTTCCATTTGTCTCTGTAAAGAGAGAAAGTAAAATCAGAATCCCAATTGAAATCGCGTGTCTGGATATTTTTTGAATTGATGGTAAGTTCAAAACCTTTACTTTGCGTCTTACCTATATTGGCGGCAATCTTGTCTACTTCATGATAGGACAATAAAGACCTTTCACTCAACAAGTCCGAAACCACTTTGCTGAAATATTCGGCAGTCACATTCAACCGGTTATTAAAAAATCCCAAGTCGAGTCCAATGTTCCATTCCCAGGTTGTTTCCCATTTCAAATCCGGGTTTCCCATTTGAGATAGATAGACTCCTTTATGTTCCGAATCTCCAAATTCACTATTATACCCTACTTGATAAAAACTGATGGCACGATTCCCGATATTGGAATTACCTGTAGAGCCATAACTCAATCTAAGCTTACCGTTAGAAAGGACATTCGCTAATGGCTTCATGAAATCTTCTTCCATGAATCTCCATCCTAAGGCTACAGAAGGGAAATAACCCCATCTGTTATTTTTGGCAAAATTAGAAGCTCCATCCACACGCAGAGTCGCAGTCAGCATATAGCGATCTCTAAATGAGTAGTTCACTCTACCAAAGAAAGATGCCATCTCACTTTTACTTGCCGAAGAAGCAACGCCGGGTTTGGGAGCCCCTCCTGCTCCTAAATTATTATATAAGAATCCGTCTGTGAGAAATAAATTATTACTGGCACCTAATGATTCATAATGGAATGATTGAAAAGAATATCCTCCTAATATACTAAAATTATGTTCTTTAAATTGTTTGCTGTAATTGGCGGTCAATTCCATCAGATAATCGTTCTTGTCAGCCTGTGCTATATCGGCTTTACCTCCTTCTTTCTGACCATATAAGGTGGTTGTAGGTAAATAACTTGAACGCTTTTGATAATTTCTGTCAATGCCAAAATTACCCTTCAATACCAAATCTTTTATAGGACGTATTTCTATGAATGCGGTAGCAAGGAGCCGCTCTTTATTTGTCTTGTCTGTAATTTCCAATAAAGAGACCGGATTGGGCAGGAATGCCGCTTGTGGATTGGAAGTATAATTTCCTTCCTCATCTCTTACCGGCATGATGGGATTGAATTGTGCTGCGGAAACCATTATACTTGCATCTTGGCTTTGCCCGTTGCCTAAAGGCACATTGTCATATTTATTTCGTGACAAGGTCATATTTATACCTATATTGACATGTTTGCTAAGTTTCTGCTCCAAATTGATACGTCCGGTATATCGTTGCATCGAGTTGTTTTTAAGAACTCCATTCTGCTGGAAGAAATTTCCGGATACCATGTATTTCGTTTTATCTGTTCCACCGGTTATAGAGACATTGTGTTGAGTTTGGAATCCTCCACGGGTAATTTCATCAAACCAATCTGTCTGATAAGGAGGATTAGCAATTTGGGCATCCGAATAACGAGGAACGAAAGCAGGAACATCCGCCTCCATGTTTCCGCCATAAATCCCTACCTTGTTCATCCGCATCCAATCTTCTTTCAAATAGCGATTAGATTGCAGCATAAAATCTTCAGGAGACAACATATCATAACTTTTGGTGATTTGCTGAGTCGAAGCACTGCCGGAATATCTGATTTGCGGCTCACCGGTTTTTCCCTTTTTGGTGGTCACGATTATGACACCATTTCCAGCTCTCGCTCCGTAGATGGCAGTGGAACTTGCATCCTTCAGCACTTCTATGGATTCAATATCATTCGGGTTGATAGAACCCAATACATTATCTTTTGCCCCGTCACTATATTTCCCCGCATCTAAAGAGCCGACATCGGAAACAGGAAATCCGTCGATAATAATAAGTGGATCATTTCCTGTTTGTTCGGAAGATGCAGCACCACGAATGCGGAAAGTGGCTTCTCCTCCAGGCTGCGCACTGGTCGTTCTGATTTGCAGACCGGCAGCTTTTCCAGCCAAAGCGTGGCTTACGGTAGAAATAGTTGATACGGGAGTGTCATCCATTTTCACCGAGGCGACTGCACCGGTCAAATCCTTTTTCTTCATTGTTCCGTAGCCTACTACCACTACTTCTTCTAATGTTTTCGCGTCTTCCTGTAATTGAATCTTATACGTTGTCTTTTGGGTAACTTTAATTTCCTGAGAGACGTAACCTATGAAAGATACTTGCAATACGGCATTATCCGAGACCTGCAAATCAAAGTTGCCGTCTATATCCGTTATTACTCCATTAGTCGTCCCTTTCACTACTACATTGGCACCGATTACGGGTTCGTTGGCCGCATCTACTACCGTGCCTGTTATTCTTCTACCGTTTTGCTGTGCTTTCTCGGCAACAGTAACGGGAACATCTGCTCCTAATGTGTAACAGACATTACACATCGATAAAGCAAATACAAAATAAAACTTCAAATGACAATTCATGATTTTCATTATTGATTTAATTAAACAAATGATCGTTTGGTCATTAAAAAAATATTATAGCATCCATCCGCCGATGGAATGGATTCAGGCTGCGCTGCAATAACCTGAAAATTTAAAAATATTCCATCGGCGGGATGCCAGTTATCTTGAAACCTTTATTACCTTTAAATCCGACTGAATAGTTTGCCGTGTATTTGTGTAAAGAGTATCAATGGTATTTTCATCAGGAGTAACCACCCATTTGCCACCTTCTTTCTGAGCGGTACAATTCCATGTAATGAAAGTTCCGTCTTCTCTTAAATGGAAATAAGCGGAAGTCAGCGCAACTTCTCCCACACATTTGAAAATCTCGTGCACATCATTATCACAACAACCTCCATCATAGTCCCAATAACCGCTTACCCATGTGTTCTTGGGCGCTCTGTACCAGTCACTAATCATTGGGATATATTCTCTACCTATCACTTTATCCACATGGATCCCTTTACCTTTTTGTTTGCTGTCTTCGGTGAAATATTTGACTTCCACGTACGGATCACTGACAAAAGCCCAGTTCAAGACACCGGTTTTGGGATTCAGAAGTTGAGCGCAAGTTCCTAATGAATTCATCATATCGGTCAAATAATGCTCTTCACCAGTCAGCTGGTACAGGTATTTCAATCCGTAAATTCTCCAGGCAGACCACCCGTGAGGTGAATTGATAAAGTTAGGATAGGTCAACACATCATATTGAGATTCCCAAAAGCGTATAGACCCGCCATTCACCCGTGAGTCCGGAATCAGTAATTGTGAAAGACAACGGTGTCCTTTTACAAAATATTCAGCAGCCTTCAAGTAATGCGCTCTTTCTTCAGATCCTTCCGGTTGCAACAGCGCAAACATAGCTATTTGGCCATAGCTGCTGGCAATCATGCAATCTTCATAGGTGTTTTCTCCTTCTGTTTCCAAATTGTCCAGATTTAAAACCAACTCATCTATAGCTTTCTTGACAGAGGCATAATGACGTCTGTAAGTCGAAGCCCAATACTCAGATGTTGCGGCCTGTTCTTTTTCCAGCTCCATCACTTCCATTATAGATTTGGCTATATAGATCACCGAGGTATAGTGTACTCTTCCGCTCCGATAAGCTCCGTCAGGAGACTGTTTGGACATAAGGAAATCCGCCAAGGCAGAAGCAGCGAATAAATCCTGTATGTTTTTGCTCGCTTTATAACGTAATGCAAAGAGAGAGGCCATCATGGAGTGGTTCTGAATCCTATTATGTTCAGAGGTAGGAATAAAAGTTTCCGTATCATACATTAAAGGAAAAACTTCATTGAACAAATCCTCTACTTTTGCGTCTGTCTCCGCATCAGGGAAGTAAGCTTTCGCAATGTAGCTAGGCAAGAATCCATACCAGCTTTCGGTATGCGAAGACGCTTTCTGAGGATAATCCAATGCAGCCTGACGTGCTCCTTTTATATAATCCGACCAGGAATAACGGACACTGAACCAACCTTGCGAGAGCCGTTTCCCATCAGAGACATACAGTCTGTACACTCCTTCTCCTTCTTTAGGTGTGTATTGGGCTTCGTATTGTCCGTTGCCAAGAGACTGTACTGTGATGCTCCGTGTTTTTTTATTAGGAGTGACAAGCTTTACATTCGGCTTTTTCTTGGCACTGAATGCAAATTGAAAAGACTCCCCTTTTTTAATAGTATAGAGAGGTGATTCTATAAAAGGGGCCTGGGTATGCTGGGATACGATTGATTTAACCTCTGACAGTTCATTCGCTCCTTGCAAATAGATAGACCAGGTACGGGTCTCTCCCTTTTTCAGACTGTTGCAGTTAGTGGGATTTTCCTCAGGAAGCTGTCCTGGATGAAGCAGATCGAGCGTCGAGGTATAAATCAAGTGACCGCTGGCAAAATTCTCAGAAGCGTTATTATATTGCAGATGATAGGAAGCTACTGGATCGGGTGATGCAATGGTGAGTATGCCACCATTCGGATTCATGAAATATCCCCAAAAATGAGTTTTTTCACACTTAAGTAAAGTGGGGAAATAGATGGATCTCCATTGAGGATAGCTTGTCATACAGTTGTCAATGCCGATACGCATTGCCAGATTTATATGTTTCATATCCGCTTTACTGATATTCTTGCAAGACACGGTAAGACGCATACTTCCATTCTCTACAGCATACTTCAATGAATAATTCAATCCTTTTTGATTTCCCATAAATGTCATCTCATCGTCTCCTCTATTCAATGAGAGGCTTTCACCGTCCAGTAGCAAAGTAGGACCGGCAAAATTTTTCTGATTGAAGGCAACTGTATCCATGTTGCAGGAAGGGAAATAAAGATAAGATAACTGCCCCCTTTCATTCAAGTCAAATTTTACATCTTGCGCTCGCAAGGTGGAGGAACAAAAACATAAAAGCAGCATTAAAAAGGAGATAAAGTAGCCTCTAAAATGGAGAGATTTACCTGTAGGTGTATTCATAATAACGATTTTAAATAATTAATTAAGTTTATATTTATTCATAAGTCAACATAATCAAGGTGTCGCATTACGGTTTACAAAGGTAGAGATTGGCTATGATTCATGAGTTAAAAAGAGTATTATAGCACTATTTTGAATATTTTTGTAGCCAAACTTCCTTTTATCTTAAATTTATTCTTTACTTTTGCGGTAAGCCGTAACACTTTAATCTATAATACAAATGAGAGATAAAGATAACAGTCGTTTAATACTGGATATGAGAAAACACGAAATAGATGTTTTTCATGAGTTTGGACGATATAATTATGTAAATGTCCAAACAGTGCTTCTTCCTCATACGCATCCGGATATGCTTGAAATCTGTTATCTGGCCAAAGGAAGCCAAGAATATTTTGTCAACGAGAATGCTTTTAAATTATATGGAGGAGATGTATTCATTTCCTTTCCGAACGAAGTACATGGAACCGGTAATGCTCCCGAAGAAAAAGGTCTTCTGTATTGGATGATTCTAAAGCAGCCGGAAGAAGGTAAAGAATATCTTGGATTACACTTCTCGGAAGCAAAAGTGTTATTCAACAGGCTATTACTACTACCCACCCGTTTGTTTAGAGGTGATATTGAATGTGAGCGTTTACTCCAAAGTATTATACGCACTTATTTTCAAAATAGAGATGTATTGACCAAAATAGAACTGAACAACTTGCTCGTTTCCTTTTTACTTCACATTATTCACTCCGGAGAAAAAAAACAGACCCGAGTCTATAGCGAACGAATTACTGAAATTATACAATATATAGATGACAACCTGTTTGATACATTGGATTTGGAAGACTTGGCAGACAAATGTAACTTATCCGTCTCTCGGTTTAAACATTTGTTCAAAGAAGAAACAGGAATCCCTCCTGCCGAATATATAATCCGAAAAAAGGTGGAAAAAGCTCAGGAACTGATAGAAAAGCAGGAACAGTCCATAAAAGACATCGCTTACGACTTGGGGTTCTCATCTCCAGCTTACTTTTCAACAGTTTTCAAACAGTATAACGGATATTCTCCCACTTCCCTTAAGGTGAAAAAAAAGAATCCGGCCAACCTATAAGAAAACACATTGTTTTCAAGGATTCAATAAATAGCTTCCATGTTCTTTATTTACAACTTCTGAATATATGTCCAAGTGCTGCGAAGATGTATTCAGAAGTTGTGAACAGAAATAATATGCTGAGCAGTCCCCCTTTTAAATTAAGCGCTTCCCCTTTTATGCTAAGTAAAAGTAACTTTTACATGAGCCCTTTTCCGACAGAAAAATAATCTGACCTTCAGAATCGCATTCTAAGAAAAACATTCAATATGATGCTATAACACTTCTATTAATCCATAAATCACTTAACTGTTTTATTTTTGTAAAGCGTTTTTGTTACATTAATAACTTTAATGACTATGAGACACTTTATACTATTTTTTATTTTTAGTCTTTTTACCTTCAATTTGTGCCGAGGAAATTCATCCCGAGAGATAATAGGAATGAATACGGAATGGGCATTTTTCCGCGGAGATGTAAAAAACGGAGCCTGCGTTGATTTAGATGTATCCAAATGGATACCGGTAAACCTTCCTCACATTATGCAGTTGGAAGCCAAGCATTGTGGCGGAAATTCCATTTATGACGGAATCGGCTGGTATCGCCGTTATTTTAAAATACCTGCAAGATATAAGAATAAACGTATCGTGGTGACCTTTGAAGGAGTGATGACCAACTGTGAAGTTTATCTCAACGGAGAAAAAATAGCAGAACATTATGGTGGCTATATGGGGTTTGTGGCAGATCTTACTGGTCATATAAACTGGAACAATACCAATGTGCTGGCCGTCAGAGTATCTGCCCGGCATGACGCATATACTCCTCCTGGAAAGCCACAAGGCAGCATGGACTTTTATTATTATAGGCATTTACCGTGATGTACGCATGGTGATTACAGACAAAATTTTCGTGACCGATCCATTGCAAGAAAACATTGTGGCAGGAGGCGGTCAATTCATCACCTATCCTCAAGTATCCAAAGAGCAAGCTGTAGTGCAGATAGCGACTCATTTACGCAATCAGACAGACAAGATTACCAAACTTCAATTATTGTCACAATTATGTGATTCTACTGGTAAAGTAGTCGCCAAAGTTATCACTCCTATAACCCTGGAAGGCCAATCAGCATTATCCATAGAATAAAAACTTACAATAGATAATCCGGCATTGTGGCATCCTTACCACCCTTCTCTCTATACCTTAAATACACAAGTTCTGAAAAGATCAAAAGTATTGGATGGGACCTCCAGACAAATAGGAATCCGTACCATTCGCTATACCGCCCAAGAAGGTTTTTTCTTGAATGGCGAGCGTCTCTATATACGCGGTGCCAATCGTCATCAAGCTTTCCCTTATGTGGGTGACGCCGCTTCCAACTCGATGCAGGTACGTGATGTTATCAACCTGAAACGTGGTGGATATAATGCTGTACGTGTGGCACATTATCCGTCTGATCCTGCATTTCTGGAAGCATGTGATCGATATGGTCTTTTGGTAGTAGAATGTATTCCGGGCTGGCAATTCTATAACCCCGATTCAATTTTTATCAAACGACTCTATCAAGTAGGAAGACAAATGATTCGAAGTGACCGTAACCACCCATCCGTAATACTGTGGGAGACAGCTCTGAATGAATCACGCTATCCTGTATTGTTAGCTCGAAAAATTCAAGAATTGCTACGTTTGAAAATTGCATCTGTCCGGACGGATGGTAATCAAAAAGGTTATTCTGAGTCGAACATCATAGACAACGATGACCGTACTTGGTGGATTGCCGGTGATTCCGGATTACCGCAAACAATCATCGTGTCACTAGAGCAGCCAACTTACGTTACGGCCAGCCGCATTGTTTTCCAAAAAGACAGTTCTTCCTACAAGCATAAAGTAGAAACATCTATAGATGGAGAACATTGGTTGGAACTGTATCAACGGGAATGTATCGGTTGGGAGTTTAAACCGATGACAGTAAATCGTGAGATAAAATACCTTCGTCTGACCATCGAGGCTACTTCAGAGGGACGTGCTGGATTAGGAGAAATATCTCTTTATTAGGAAAAGGAAAAATGAAGACAAGGCAAACATCAATTTTAAAGTAGAATAAGTATAAAATAGTGCTATGATACAGTATTTAATCGCAAATCGGTTAATCAAGGCTATTTTTGCACAAAAATAATTCCATGAAAACACAAATTTTATATTTTGGGGTAGCATTATTAGGTGGTATGCTATTCGGTTATGACACGGCGGTTATCAACGGTGCCATGCCATTTTTCACCTCTTATTTTGATCTTTCTACCGCAATGGTCGGATGGTCGGTCAGTTCAGGTTTGGTCGGTTGTATTTTCGGAGCTGCAATCGCCAGTTGGCCAACAGACAAATTCGGACGCAGGGATACGATGAAAATCGCCGCTTGTTTTTTCTTGATTTCTGCCCTTGTAACAGGCACTACCTCTTCTTTCTGGATTTTTGTGTCTGCCCGGATATTAGGGGGGATAGCCGTTGGGACAGTTTCTGTAACAACACCTATCTATATCTCAGAAGTTACTTCTGCCAAAGGACGGGGCAGTTCATCCATCAATTTCCAATTAGGCATTGTGGTTGGAATATTAGCAGCCTTTTTTGTTGACTATCTATTGATTGATACCGGAGACAATAACTGGCGCTACATGTTTTTATCCATGTCTATTCCTTCCATACTTTTTCTTCTGTGCCTTTTTAATGTGAACCGCAGTCCACGCTGGTTGGTTCAACAAAATGCCATCGAAGAGGCAGAACATATACTGAGGAAAAACAACTCACCGGAAACAAGCAAAAAAATAATAGAGGATATAAAAACATCGCTTCATCATCAGCAGAGTGAAGCAAGTCACCGTCCTCCCTTATTTAAGAAACCTTATTTCCGCTTTATATTGATCGGCATTGCCGTAGGTGCTTTCAGCCAGTTATCTGGTATTGCCATCGTGATGTATTATGCAACCGACATATTCAGAGCCGCCGGTTTCTCAACCAATGCCGCTATCGGGCAAACGGTAATAATCGGAGTGACGAACTTGACATTTACCCTGTTAGCCAAATTCTTGATAGACAGGATCGGCAGAAGGAAATTACTTCTCTGGGGTACAATCGGCATGTCCGTATTTCTCGCTTTATTGTCATTCTCCTACTTCAACGCGGTTCTTCCTGCGTGGTTGCTGTTACTTTCGTTAGTCGGCTTTGTAGCCTTCTTTGCATCGTCCATGGGGGCGGTATCGTGGGTATTGCTTGGAGAGATATTCCCCAACAGTATCCGCTCGCAAGGCATGTCAATCGGTTCTCTCTCCAATTGGACGGTAAACGGAAGTATTTCATTCCTTTTTCCTATAGTTGCAGGAGCATTGCCCAACGGAGGAGGGTATTGCTTTGCCTTTTTTGCAATCGCAACTTTATGTGGGTATTTTTTCTTCAAGAAATACCTGTTTGAAACCAAGAACAAATCATTAGAAGAAATAGAAAAAGAAAATCTGTAAATAAATTAAAATTATGAATGGTCACGAAAGAGTACAGGCTGTTCTTGCCGGAAAGAAACCGGACAAGACACCTGTTATGTTACACAATTTCATGATGGCTGTAAAAGAGGCCGGATATACAATGGCACAATATCGGAATGATCCTAAAATTATAGCCGAATGTTTTATACGTGCAGTAGAAAAATATCAATATGATGCCATATTGGTAGATGTGGATACCGTGACGCTTGCCGGAGCGTGCGGAGTGGAGGTTGATTTTCCGGAGAATGAACCGGCACGTTCTCATACCGGATGTCTGGCTTCTTTGGCCGACCTTGCACAATTGAAGCCTGTTGATATAAAGAGCTACAAATATGCCAATATATGGTGTGAAGCTGTCTCTTTGCTCAAAGCATACTTCAAAGATGAAGTCTATATACGCGGCAACTGCGACCAGGCTCCTTTCTCACTGGCAACCATGATCCGGGGAGTAGAAAACATGATGATGGACTTATGTCTGGAAGATGAAAAACGAGTGTTCGCTTTATTGGATTACTGCAACGAGGCGACAACTCAATTTATCCGTATGATGAAAGAAGCTGGTGCAGACATGGTTTCAAATGGAGACAGTCCGGCCGGTCCGTCCATGCTGTCACCCGACATGTATGAAAAGTTTGCACTTCCATACGAAAAAAAAGTATGTGAATATGCCCATCAACTGAATATCCCTTACACTCTGCATATTTGTGGTGATACAGATATTATTCTTGACAAAATGGTAACGAGCGGAGCTGACTCTCTGGAACTGGACTATAAGACTGATATCCGTAAAGCGGAAGAGATGATGCGAGGTAAAATCGTTTTCTCCGGCAATATAGACCCCTCCGGAGTTATAGCATTGGGAACTCCGGAACTTGTTAGAGAAAAAACCATTGAACTCTTGGATGTTTTCAAGGACAATCACCGTCTTATCCTCAATTCTGGTTGTGCAATTCCTTCGATAACCCCTCCCGAGAACATTTTTGCCATGATTTCAGCAGTACGCGAACGTTAAAAAAAGATTGATATGGAAAACTTAGATTCATTATATACCGCAATTCTAAAAGGGCAGCTTGAAGAAGCTGTCCGTCTGACAAATGAAGCCGTTTCTTCGGCAATTCCCCCCCAGACAATCATTGATAATTATATGACTAAAGCGATGGAAGAAGTAGGAAGACGCTTTGAAAACCATCAGGCTTTTGTTCCGGAACTGTTATTGGCGGGAAGAGCGATGAAAGGAGCTCTGGAAGTTCTGAAGCCTCACTTGAGTGGTGGCGCTTCTTCCCATATAGGAAAAATCGTAATAGGAACCGTCAAAGGAGACTTGCATGATATCGGGAAAAATCTGGTAGCTTCAATGATGGAAGGTTGTGGATTCGAAGTAATAAACCTTGGAATAGATATCTCCTCTGAAAAATTTATTCAAGCAGTCAAAGAACACAAGCCTGACATTCTGTGTATGTCGGCTCTTTTAACAACAACCATGAGCTACATGGAAGAGGTCATAGAAGCGTTAAAAACAGCCGGAATAAGGGATCAGGTAAAAGTAATGGTTGGAGGAGCGCCCGTCTCAGAATCTTTCGCACGTCAGATTGGGGCGGACGGTTATACTGAAAACGCCAATGCCGCAGTCTGTCTGGCAAAAACTTTTGTTGCGTAAAATGACTGAACATACATTGAATTTTGATTCATTGGACCTGTCACCGGAAACTGTCCTGCTCGAAATGGGGTATGATAAAATAAAACCGGAAAAAGAGGTGTCAAAGATCCTATATTCCATATTTGAAGATGTGGCTGCCCTTACCCGGCCGTCTTGTACTTTTCAACTATTAAAGGGAGAAACCGGTACGTCGGCAATTAGTTTGGAAAAGACAACTACACTGAATGTGGGTACCGTCATCGCAAAGTTGCTTGCCGGTTCCGAACGCTTTGCCGTATTTGCGGCAACAGCCGGCAGTGCTTTCCAGCAATACCAAGATAAGGTGAAAGAAAAAGGAGATATGTTACACACCTTCATTTTAGATACCATCGGTTCCTGCATAGCCGAGAAAGCCGGTGATAAAATGGAATCACTGTTAGAAAAAGAGATTGCAGGCTATCGGCATACTTATCGCTTCAGTCCGGGGTATTGTGGCTGGCCTTTGAAGGAGCAAAAAGAAATTTTCCGTATTTTGGAAAATCGGCCTTGTGGCATTTTATTATCCGATGTATTCCTGATGCATCCTATCAAATCAATCAGCGGAATAATCGGCATTGGAAACAATATCCAAGAAAGAAAATACGGATGCGATATTTGCCAATTAGAAACGTGTTACAAAAGAAAAAATAAAAAGAAAAGACATGATACAGATAAATAAATGGATTTCCAATTGTCTGGAAGAGAAAAGAAGATTTGCATTACCTATCATGACCCATCCTGGTATTGAGTTATGCGATAAAACAGTCAAAGATGCCGTAACAGACGGCACCGTACAAGCTCAGGCAATTATTCAGCTAAATAAGGTTTTCCCGTCTGACGGTGTGACCACCATCATGGACTTAACTGTTGAAGCAGAAGCTTTCGGGGCTGAAATCATCTTTCCGGAAAATGAAGTGCCAAGTGTAACCGGACGTCTGGTTCGCGATGCAGCTTCTGTCCACGAACTGGTGATACCATCTTTAGAAACCGGCCGTGTTCCCCAATATTTGTTGGCGGAACGTTTGGTTGCTGAGGCCATACAGGATAAGCCTATCTTTGGAGGTTGTATCGGGCCTTTCTCTTTGGCTGGAAGATTATATGACCTTTCCGAGATGATGATGGCAATATATACCGATCCCGATACCATCACTCTATTACTGGAGAAATGCACGGCTTTTCTTAAAAATTATTGTCAAGCTATCAAGGAAACCGGTGTGCAAGGTGTCATTATTGCAGAACCTGCAGCTGGGCTTATTTCAAATGATGACTGCATTCAATATTCCACCTTTTATGTACAACAAATAGTCGATGCTGTTCAAGATGAAGACTTCATGGTTGTATTGCATAACTGCGGCAATGCGGGACATTGCACCGATGCTATGGTAAAATCGGGGGCAAAGGGGCTTCATTTCGGAAATAAGATTGACATGATAAGCGCTTTGGATGATACTCCGCAAGAGATTTTGGTTATGGGCAACATAGATCCGGTTGGCATATTCAAGCAAGCTACCGCACAGGAAGTCTATGATACTACTCTGGAATTGTTAAATAAAACAACCGACAGAAACAACTTCATAATTTCATCCGGTTGTGATGTTCCTCCAGGGACATCCTTCGAAAACATCAAAGCTTTTTACCGTGCAGTCAATGATTATAACAAATAATCAGTTAAATCAAGCCGGTTAAATAAATGAAAATGTGGTGTGTGTACTTTTTTACATGAATACAGTTTCGAAGTAGGTGGTAAGATTCTTTTACTTAAGAGAAAAGTTTTCGTTACCGAAACTGAAGGATAATGATGACATCTCCTATAAAAAAGACAGCTTGGATAGCAGACTCTATCCAAGCTGTCTTTTTTATAGGGGGAATTTATCTTGTTTGTTAATATCCCGGATTCTGATATTCGTCAGCATTGTCGATCAGTAATAATTCAGCTGTCGGAATGGGGCGCAAATAGTGAATATTCTTATCGAATTTTGTGATTTGCGGGTTTGCTTTTGTGATGCGGCTCTCGAAAGCACGGAATCTTTTCAACGTCATCCAGCGGTTCCATTCGCCTACCATTTCACGCGCATTCTCATCCAGCAAGAAATCCTGAGTGACATCTGTGGCTGTGATATCCATGCTGTGGTCATGTCCCTTGCAGGCACGGTTCCGGAGCGTGTTCAGTCTTTCGGCGGCACTTTGGCTGTTGCCTAATCTCCAGTCGATTTCTGCTGATAGCAGGTAAGTCTCTCCTAGACGATAAACAATACAGTCCGCTGAGGAATAAGGCTTGGAGGCATTCGAACCTGCATATAGACTGGGGCAATCCGCTTTCTTCAGACTCGGGAAGAACTTCAGAGGACTTTTGGGGTCGGCATAATTGTCTTCCAAGTTGAAAATGGCATAGCGGCAAGCGTCTCTTTCGGCCTGTGTATAAGTCTTGCGGGATAAATAGACAGCCGTATCTCCTAAAGTGATATCATAGGCAGAATTACCGACTCTGCCGGTAGAAAGACCGTATCTTTGTGCGTCGGCTTCGTTCCAGGTATATCCGTTCTTGGCACTATTTGTTGCGTTATTCACATAATAAGTGTCTTTGAAGAAAGCTTTATAGCGGCCGTCTTTTTCTCCATATAAATCAAGCATATACTTGCTGGGTTCCATATAGCAGTTGCCTTTTGCCAGTTTGGGAACTTCGTATCCGTTGACATTAGTGGCATAGCTGGGAGTCATGCCCGACAGATAGACGCCTGAGGTATTGTTATTGTATGCTTCGGAGTGTTTCCATACACGGTTGAAATAGTTTCCACGGGGGTTATAAGCTGTAATGGTGGAGTGGCAGACAATAAACAGTGCCTCTTCGTTGTTCTTATTATTGTTTTCATCAAAAACAGCTTCTACATCATCATAGAGCTTGACTCCCAGCGAACCGGCATTCTGAATCAGATAATCAGCTGCCGTCTTTGCTTTTTCCAGATAGGCTTTGCTTTCGCTTTCCGTCAAGGCCGTGGTATTGCCCAGGCCGTCAGTGTAGGTAGAGAAGGTGAGGCAGGCTTTGGCATATAAGTGATAGGCTGCCGCACGTGTCACGTGTCCTTTTACCTCTTGTGTGATAGGGAGGTTTTTCATGGCGAATTCCAGATCTTCCAGAATTACTTTATAGAAATCGTTTACCGGACTACACGGGAGGACAGTAACAGGGCTGTTCATCGGCTCCAATGGCAGGTATTTGCCTCCCCACTGTTCTACAATATTATATAAGGCATGCGCACGGATGAAACGGGCCTCACTGACCAGTTCATTGATTCTTGTCTCACTCAGACCTTCCACTTTGCCGGCATAGTGAACTGCAGCGTTACATGCACTCAATATGCCATAGAAACCCGCGTATCCTTCATTCAGCATACCGTTTGAAGCACCATAATCCTCATAACGGAGCAACTTGCTCCAGTTGCCGTTGGTACCATCGGGGTTCGTGTCCTGCCAGATGTCTGTTCCTCCTTCTGCAACCATTAAATAAGTATCTTCTGCCTGACCGTAAACAATGCGGACCAGGTCAAAATAGCAGTCGTTCACTTTCTTTTCGTACCCTGCCGGGGTAGTCCATTCTTGTTCTGTAGAAATGCCTGAAGGATTGAATTCATCCAGACTGCAGCCGTTGGCAGACATCATCAGGATTACGGCTGATATAGAGAGTAATTTATGTTTTTTCATCAGTATGAGTTTTTAGAATGAGATATTAACGCCAAATACATATTGTTTTGATAACGGTGCATCATCGTCGTCACCTCCTTTTTCAGGGTCATAGTTTTTCAGATAGTCGCACTTGGTAAAGATGAACGGGTTATTTGCGGTGAAATATACACGCATTCTATCAATCTTTAGGGTGTTCAACCATTTCTTGGGAAGTGTATAGCCTAATGAAATATTTTTTACCTTCAAGTAGGAACCATCGAAATAATTAGCCCATTGTTGATATGGATCCTGTCCGTTTGTAATGCTTGCATCCGGACGCGGATAGCGGGCACCTTGATTTTCAGGAGTCCAGTAGTCGCATACAGTAGGAGAGGGAGTCAGTCCGTCTGTGCGATACCATCCGGTCAGTCCGTAAGGAATCGTCCAGTCCCAACGGGCAATCAACAAGATGCTCAAGTCGAAATTCTTATAATTGAAGTTGTTGAGTAAACTGCCCGACCATTTCGGTGTGGCGCTTCCCAGGACATAATAATCATCCGAGTTCAGCTTGTAATCGGGAGTACCATTCTCGGCAATATGCACCTGTCCGGGTTTCTGGCTGTATTTGGCTGCTTCCTCGGCCTCGGCAGTACCCCATATTCCGGCATATTTGTACCCGTAATAAGTCTTGATCGCCTCACCGGGAATCAGGTAATAGTCTCCGAATTGAAGCGGGCCTTCGCTGGTTGTCTTTATCACTTCTTCCTTGTTGGTAGAGAATGCCAGGGTGGTGCTCCACTGGAATTTAGGTCCGACAAAATTGCGGCTGGTAATGCTCAATTCCACACCCGTATTGCGCGTTTCGCCTACATTAGACCATATTTTGAATGGAGAGGAGCCGTAACCTCCTGTCGCATAGGGCAGGTTTTTCTCGAACAAGATGTCTTTGGTGTCTGTCCGGTACCAGTCAAATGCCACATTCAGTCTGTCACTGAACAGTCCCAGGTCGAATCCCAGATCTGCCATGTATGATTTTTCCCATCCCAAACTCTTGTTGGCAATGGAACGGGAATAGCCGCTATAAGGGACTCCTACATCCTGGAATCCGATGATACCTGTGCGGCTGTAGTCTAATGTGGCGTATTCTGAAGCACCGGCGTTACCTGTGACACCATAACTGGCACGTAATTTCAAGTTGGAGACAGCTTTTACATTCTGCATGAACGGCTCGTCACTGATGCGCCATGCAAAGGCTCCTGCGGGGAACATGTCCCATTTGTTGCCATCGGCCAATATGGAAGAGCCATCCCAGCGGTTGCTTAACGTCAACAGGTAACGTCCTTTATAGCTATAGTTGATACGGGCCACATAGGACATCTTCTGGCTGCCTACATAAGAAGACGAAACAGTGGGTGTACCGGTTGCCGCACCTAAATTGTGATATAGATAAGAGTCCGTATCAAACTTGTTGGCAGTGGCGGTGGCCTTTTCTTTTTGATCTTTTGACCATTCGGTGACTCCCGTTATGGTGAAATCGTGATCTTCTTTTATTTTAAAATTGTAAGTCAGGATATTCTGCCATTTATAATTATAAGTGAAGGTGTTGGGGATTGTGGCCTGCACCAGTCCGCTTTCCAGTCCCTGATAAGAATTTGTACCGGTATATTTACTCTCTTTTACGTTTCGGAAATATCCGCCTAGCAGACTCTTGAATGAAAGTCCCTTCAACGGGGTCAGCTCTACATACATCTGTGGGGCTATGCTTAATGTCTTTACATTGTTTACATACTGGTCTTTACCCATATCGGCCAGTGGGTTCATATTACCATCTCCCAAAGGATAATCTACCAGATTACCGTTTTCGTCGTAAGGGGTACCTAGTGGCGGCATACATAGAATACGGTTCCATATACGACTGTAACGCTTGTCATTTTCAGAATACATGGCATATAGGTTCAATCCGTATTTAACCATTTCGTTGGCTTTGAAATCTATTTTTGCACGCGCCGAGTAACGTTCCAGTTCGTCTCCTTTCAACAATCCTTCCAGATTATAATATCCTAAAGAGAAATAAGAGGTAACCCGGTCATTGGAATATGAAGTGCTTAGATTATAACTGTTGGTAATACCGGTTTGTGAGGCCAGATCAAAATAGTCCACCCATTGGTTGTTGTCTATGTATTTTTGCATATAGCTGGGGAAAAGGCTTCCATCGTCGGCCGGACTGTTCCACGCGCCTACTGTTTTTTGCGCTTCCCGGCGGAAATTGATATAATCTTCTCCCCGGTTTACTTCCGGAAAACTGGAAATGACATTCCAGCCATAGTAGGCATCCAGGTCGATGGAGAATTTGTCTTTCTTGGGAGTCTTGGTCGTGATGATGATGACACCGTTCGCGCCGGAGGCACCATAAACAGCGGTAGAAGAGGCGTCTTTCAGAACTTCGATAGAAGCAATGTCATTCGGGTTCAATTCATCGTAAGAACCCTCCATCCCGTCAATGATAAACAGCGGACTGTTGTCACCGTTGATAGAACGTGTACCGCGCAGCGTCATGTTCACTCCGGAACCGGCTTCGCCGCTGCTCCGGGTGATATCCAGACCGGCTACCTGCCCTTGAATGGCTTCCAGTACGTTACTGGTAGGCATACGGACAATATCTTCACTTTTCACAGAAGCTACGGCGCCCGTCAGGTCTCTCTTTTTCACCGTACCATATCCTACCACTACCACTTCGTCCAATGTCTGGGTATCAGGCTGCATCTTGATATTCAGTTGTTCATTTTTGCCGATGGTAATTTCTTGGGTCTTATATCCTATATAGGATATTTCGAGAATATTTTTTCCGGCAGGAACTTCCAATGTGTAATTCCCGTCAAAGTCTGTAATAGTCCCTATAGTGCTTGCACCTTTGACTATGACAGATACTCCGATTAAAGGTTCGTTGTTTTCATCAAGAATTTTACCTTTAATGGTACGTCCTTGCAGGATCGATTGAACCGATTCATTTTTTACCATGTCACTTGCTTCTGCATACAAATGGGTGGCCGGTATGCATAGGGCCATTGACAATCCTAAAATGAGGGGAGTGCGCATTAAGCTGCTTTCCCGGTTTTGTTTTGGATTTTTTCTCATGTTTTTCATTTTTGCTTTTTTATTAACTCACTAATTGTTTCTAATGGTTGATTTCTGATATCAAATAATTGAATCAGTTTGGTTTCAATCGTAAACTTATTAGGTTGGATAAATCTTATGTATTCTTTTCTATTTCCTTGTATCTGCCTTTTGGACGTCATTATTTTGCTGGTTTCTTGTGTTTGCTTTTTTGATTCTTTCTGTGTGTCTCTTTATTGCTTATAAATATTAAATTAATTTCTTTATTTTATTTTTAGTAGTTGATTTGTGTTATATTTGTTTTATCAATGCAAAAGTATATGAAAGAAATCGAAAATAAAAGAAGTATTTGCATGTTGTTAAACATATCTTTAGATGATTCTGTTTTATTGTTTCATAATAGTTGAAATATGGTACTGGATATGAGTTATGCATATCAAGATAAAAAAGTCCCCAGACAAGATGAACTGCACTGTTCTTGTCCGGGGACTTTTATAAATATGATAAGATGGTATTGTCTATCGGTTCTTATACATACTTTCGTAATACTTCTGGTAATCGCCACTTGTTACATTTTCCACCCACTCCTGGTTTTCCAGATACCATTGGATAGTCTTTACAATGCCGATTTCGAATTTTGTTTCGGGATACCACCCCAGTTCATTGGTAATCTTTGTCGGGTCGATGGCATAGCGTTGGTCGTGTCCCAGACGGTCTTTGACGAAGGTGATCAATGATTCGTTAATCCAGTCGATGGAAATCTCACCTTTATCGTTCAATTCTTTTTTCTTCAGCACTTTGCGGTATTCGGGATTCTCCGTCATCATCCGGTGGATGGTGGCGATGGTGAGTTTCACTATCTCTATGTTTTCTTTCTCATTGTGTCCGCCTACATTATATACTTCACCTTCGCGTCCCTTGCGTAGCACCAAGTCGATAGCTTTACAGTGGTCCTCCACATACAACCAGTCGCGTACATTCTTTCCATCGCCATATACGGGAAGTTTCTTTCCTTCCAGAATATTTTTAATGATCAGCGGAATCAGTTTTTCAGGAAAGTGGTACGGACCATAGTTATTGGAACAACGGGTAATGGTTACCGGCATTTTGTAAGTATCACGATAAGCCATGACAATCATGTCCGCACTTGTTTTGGAAGCGCTGTACGGGCTGTGCGGACACAAAGGGGTGGTTTCGGTAAAGAAGCCTTCCGTTCCCAGACTGCCGTACACTTCGTCTGTAGATACCTGATGGTAGCGTACATCCTTGCGCCAAGTAGGATAACCGTTCTCGTCTTTTCCTGTAACCCATGCGCGACGGGCCGCATCCAGCAGGTTCTGGGTACCCAGAATGTTGGTTTGCAGGAACAACTGAGGGTTTTCAATGCTTCGGTCTACATGGCTTTCGGCGGCAAAATTCACGATGTAGTCAAACTTGTATTCTGCGAATAGCTGGTCTGCCAGGTCACGGTCGCATATATCTCCTTTTACGAAGAAACAGCGTTCATTATCAATGTCTGATGCGATGGTACCCAAGTTACCTGCGTATGTTAAAGCATCCAGCACCACCACTCTGATATCGTCATGTTTGGCCAGGATGTATTTCAAATAATTGGCTCCGATAAATCCGGCAGCTCCTGTAACGAGATAAGTCTTCATATTGTTTTTGATATTAATGCGTGCAAAGTTCGGAAAGATTTTTTAATCTTACAACTTATCAGCCAGTTCTATTACTTCTAAATCTTTAAATTCTCCGTTGTCGATGCAAAAACGTACCAATGTTCTCACTTTATGGAATCCGTAGATACCTGCCGCTCCCGGGTTGATGTGCAGCATATCCAGTGTTTTGTCATACTTCACCTTTAAGATATGCGAGTGTCCGCTGATAAACAGTCTGGGAGGTTTCACCAGCAGGCTGCCGCGGATGGAAGGATCATAGTTGCCCGGATATCCGCCTATATGCTTTATCAACACCTCGGCGCCATCTACGGTGAAGCGGTTGATCTGAGGATAAAGCCGGCGGATATCCTGTCCGTCAATGTTTCCATATACAGCCCGGAAGGGGCGGAAGGCGGACAGTTTCCGGGCGACTTCTACTGAGCCGATGTCTCCGGCGTGCCATATCTCATCACAATTCTCAAAGTATTTCAGGTATTTATCATCCCAAAACGCATGAGTATCCGATAATAATCCAACTCTTGTCATACTTTTTTTGTTTATTACCGGCAAAGGTACTATATTTGGAACAAATCTAAGCATAATATGGAGAGCAAATATCATTATTTCAAGCGTGATATCAGTTGGCTATCTTTCAACTATCGCGTATTGCTGGAGGCGGATGACGACTCCCTGCCGTTGTATGAACGGATTAACTTCATCTCTATATATTCTTCTAATCTGGAGGAATTTTACAAAATCCGTGTGGCGGAACATAAAGCCATTGCTTCCGGCGGCCAGAGTGATGATATGACACAGGAGGAAGCCAGACACCTGATACATCAGATTACCGAGGTGGTGAACAACCAGATGGAAGACCGTATCCGCATTTATGAGCGTAAGATTGTTCCGGCCTTGCGCGATCATCATATTGTTTTTTATCAAAGCAAGCAGGAGGTGGAACCTTTTCATCAGGAATTTATCCGTAATTTCTTTAAGGAGGAAATCTTTCCCTATCTCCAGCCTGTCCCGGTGTGCAAGAACCGGATCAAGACTTTTTTGCGTGACAACCGCTTGTATCTGTCAGTACGCGTGACGCGCAAGGACACGGGGGAAAAGGAATACTATATCATCAAATTGCCTTATAGTAAGGTCCCCCGTTTCATAGAACTTCCCCGGCAGGGAGAGAACTTTTACCTGATGTATATGGAAGATATCATCAAAGCGAATATCGACCGTATGTTTCCCGGGTATGAGTTGGATTGCAGCTATTGCTGTAAGATTTCTCGAGATGCCGATATTTTTGTGGATGATGCGGCCAGTTCCGAAGTGATGGTGGAACAGTTGCGGAAAAAGGTGAAGAAGCGCAAGATAGGTGCCGTATGCCGTTTTGTCTATGACCGCAAGATGCCTGCTGACTATCTGGAGTTTCTGGTTGATGCGTTCGGCATTAACCGTGACGAGTTGGTTCCGGGTGACAAACACTTGAACTTGGAGGATTTGTCTCACTTGCCCAATCCCCATAAGGAGCTTTATGTCCAGTTGAAGCCCCGTCCTATGAAGTTGAACTGTCTGGATGAGAAAGAGTCCATCTTCCGTTACGTGAATAAAAAGGATTTGATGTTGCATTTCCCTTATCATTCTTTCGGGCATTTCATCCATTTCCTGTACGAGGCGGTTCATGATCCGGCTTGCAGGGAGATTATGATTACCCAGTACCGGGTGGCGGAGAATTCGGAAGTGATCAACACTTTGATTGCCGCTGCCCAGAATGGCAAGAAGGTTACGGTATTTGTGGAACTGAAAGCCCGTTTTGACGAGGAGAACAATCTGGCTACCGCCGAGATGATGAAGCGGGCGGGCATTCATATCATATTCAGCATACCGGGTCTGAAGGTGCATGCCAAGGTGGCGCTTGTACTACGTTATAACAAGGAGGGAAAGCAAACCCGCAGCTATGCCTATATCAGTACGGGAAACTTCAATGAGAAGACTGCCCGGATATATGCTGATTCAGGCCTGTTTACTTCCAATGAGGTGATTGTGAATGACCTGCATACCTTGTTCCGGGTATTGCGGAAGGAAGTGACCGAACCCCGGTTCAAGCGTCTGCTGGTAGCCCGTTTCAATCTGTTGCCTGAACTGAGAAGGCGCATCGGGTATGAGATAAATATGGCAAAGGCCGGAAAGGAGGCACGGATTGTTTTGAAAATGAACGCATTGCAAGATCCTGCCATGATAGACGAATTATATAAGGCTAGTGAGGCGGGAGTGAAAATAGACTTGATCGTGCGTGGCATCTGCTGCCTGATTCCCAACCAGCCTTACAGTAGGAATATACGCATCACCCGCATTGTGGACAGTTTTCTGGAGCATGCCCGGGTGTGGTACTTCCACAATGGAGGAAAGCCTCTTTTGTTCATGGGGTCGCCAGACTGGATGCGGCGCAACCTGTACCGGCGTATAGAGGCTGTCACTCCTGTGCTGGACGAGGACTTGAAACAACAACTGATAGATATGCTGGCCATTCAGCTGAAAGATAACAGGAAAGCCGGATGGGTGGATGAACATCTGAACAATGTGCCGAAAAGGGATCCGGAGGAAGGGCCGGTACGTGCGCAGTATGCTTTTTATGAGTATTTGGAGGAGAAGAATAAAGAAGGATATGTCAAAACTCCCAAGCAGCCATAAAAGACGCCACCCCCCGATGAGATAAAAAAAGCTGTGAGACTTTTATTCATACCTGATCCGCCCTACCGGCCATTTCTCCTTAGTCATAATCCAACTTGTTTCTCATGGCAGGAGCATACCGGCAGCGCGGATCAGGATAGTCCCAGCAATCGGGTCCGTATGCTTTGACAATATCACTCCAGCAGCGGTTCTGGTAACTGAAACAGTCCTCGAAAAAATAACAGCTTTGGCATTGGCTTGCCTCATTGATATCGGTACGTTCCAAGGAGCAAAGATGTTTGGCTTGAGGCGAGTTCCATACTTCCATGATACTTTGGGTGGTGACATCGCCTATGATAAATTGGGGAAGCCAATACAGCTGCTCACATATCGTTACTTTCCCGTCGGGTAATATGAACAGATGGGTGCTGAGCGCCGAGCATTCGCTTCCTTTAAAGTGGCGGCTGCCTCCCCAGGTGTCATAATATTCCTTTGTGACGGCCGCTTTGCCCAGAATGACAGGAAACGGGGCGTTGGCTATGAGCGGGCGCATTTCTTTGAATGTTTCCAGAATTTCTGTTTGCGAAGGCTTCAGCCGCGCGAACTTCTTATAGTTTTTGCTGATGGAATTGGTGGCGGGCACGATGCGCCAGTCGCGCAGATGTTTCAGCTGGGACAGTTTTGATAATAATTCGGCCAGTGTGACAACGTCGCAGTTATAAGTGGTCAGTACGGAGGATACCTGGTAGGTCAGTCCGCTGTCGTCCAGCAGGCGGAGTCCGTGTAGCATCTGTTCGGTGTACTGCCGGTTTACTTCCAGCGAAGAGCACAGGATTTCCGGCCGGGCGGCATCCAGCGAAACTTGCACGATGCCTTGGTAACCGGTTTCCTGTATATCTTGTATGATTTTTCCGGTCAGAGGTATTTTGGTTGATATGAATTCGGGTGCGATTCCTTTTTTCACCAGCTCCGTCAAGATGATTTTCCAGTCGTGATGCAGGAATATCTCGCCGCCTATCAAGCTGATCTGTTGCACTTGCATTTTCGAAGCTTCGTCAATGAGTTCCAGTATCCGTTTGACAGGCAAAGGAGATTCCACCTGTGTGGAGGTGTCTGCATAGCAATACTTGCAGTGGGTGACACACCGGTTGGTCAGCATGAAAGTGAGCAGCAACGGGCCGGTATAGAGCCTTCGGGTGGTAAGGTCCAGTTGCTTCCATACGAAAGAATTAGGGTCTAATTGTTCAAAACGCAATGCGCTGCCCGCCTTTTCCGCTTCAATCAATACCCGTTTGGGGAAATAGATCTCTCCCTGCTGCGTGGAGGTATGAACGGGGGTCGTATTATTGATGAAGTACGACACCCACCCTGTTATTTCCTCCCTGCTGCGGTAGAAGAAATCGCACAGCAGGGGTATCGTTTCCTGCAAAGGCCTGTCATACGTGAAAAAACTCAGCATCACAGCCTGCAAGGGATGAATGAACGTATGCCAGTTCCGGGAGCAGCCGGTCTCAGCTCCCGTACCGGTGGAGAACAATGCTACCCTGTGTATATCATGACGGAGGTGATAATAGGGGTTCAGCACATACACTTTATTCATTTCCGGCATTTTCATCTTGTTTTTTGGTAGGATCGACAAATCCGCCTGTGTAACATCCCAGGCCGCATTGGGATAGTTCTTCGTCATCTATGCCGCCCTGCACGTCCATCAGTTCGTTCAGGTCCAGCACCTGTTCCTCATCAGAATAGTTGAGGTATTCCGGTTGCTTGTTGTTTTCTTTTTCTTTTTTCTTCATGTCCTGTGTTTTTAATAGGTTTATGAATCCGTTTATTTTTGTTTGAAAAGTTCGTATATGGGGGCGAATATCCGGCTCATTATGCTTCGGCTCGAAGTGATGATCTCCGCTTTGCCGGACAGGTCTATCTCATATTTTATTTCTTTATGGTTCGTTGTCGTCAGTCCTTCCGGGAAGGCGACTTCCACCGCATAGCTTTTATTGTAGGGTACAAAGGAGATGGACGCTATTTTTCCCGGCAGCACTCCGTAAGCGTGTGTGGGATATTTGTTCAGCTCTATGTTCACATGGTCTCCCACCGCTATTTCCGCCACTTCATCTTGCGACAAGCTGATATGCCCCAAAGGGTTTTCCTGTTGTTTGGAGATAACGGTGCACAGGGTATCCCCCTCATTGACCCGGTGGCTCATGCCCCAGCTTTTCCCCCATACCACTATGCCGTCATGCCGGCTTTTTATCAAATACTTCCTGTCCCAAGTTCTGAGGCTGTTCACCATAGTCTCGTATGCCAGTTCCAGCATCCGCTGGTTTTTTCCCATTTCCATCTTATGGTTAATCTCCAGTTCGAACAGTTCCCGTTTCACCTTGAGTATATCCAGTGCGTCTGCCTGTCCGGAACTGTTCAGTATTTTCATCTCGTCGTCCAGAAACTTCTTTTTCTGCGGGTACAAGTCGAATTCCTGGTACATGACACAGGTGCGTACCGCTTGGGTGAATTGCTCGTATGCCGGAGCCATTTCCCCCATGATCAGGTTGAACGGATAATCTTGCAGATAGTTGATGTCGTTGGTCCGGTAATACCATTCTATGTTGGTAAGGACGTTGCAGAACTTTTGCACATCCTCCAGCGAGGCCGTATTTTTCAGTATGCCCAATGTATCATTCCGTTTTACCTGCGACTGGTTTTCCACAAAAAACCGGTCTACCATTCCTCCCTGATTGGCGGTAATCCATTCCACGCTGCCCATATCATCAATGGTAATGTCCTTCTTTATTGTTTCAGGATATTTAAATAAGGCGGTTCCGGCAATCAGGAACGCGATAAGACCATAAACAATATAGCTTCCCGTATGTATCAGCCATCGGGGCATATCGCCCAGCATGTCGTTGTTTTCCCGGCTGTATACTTCCACCTTTTCGGCATCTTCAGTTTCAGGCTTGTAGATTTCCTCCATACCTTCTTTCTGTTATTTCTCAAATTTTAATTATCAATTCTTTAAGCGCTCAGTTCCAGTTGGTTCTTTACCAATCTGTAGTAATCTCCCTGCCGGGCAATCAGTTCATTGTGCGTACCCTTTTCGGTTATTTCTCCTTCTTTCAGCACCACTATCTGGTCGGCGTTTTTCACCGTGCTCAGGCGATGGGCAACAATGACCACTGTCTTGTCCTTGAAGAACTTCTCCAGATTGCCCTGTATCACCTTTTCATTGTCCGTGTCGAGGGCATTGGTCGCTTCGTCGAAGAACAGATAGTCGGGATTGCGATAGATGGCGCGCGCTATCAGGATACGTTGTTTCTGTCCCTGGCTCAGTCCTTGTCCCGTGTTGCCTATTTTGGTGTTATACTTTAAGGGCAATGATTCTATAAAGTCGCGTATGTTCGCCATCTCCACGGCATAGAGCAGCCGTTTCTTGTCTATCATGTTTCCATCCGGAGCGATGTTGTTGGCTATGGTGTCTCCAAAGATAAATCCCTCCTGCATCACCACGCCACAATGCTTGCGCCACTCTTTGAAACTGATTTTCTGTAGAGACTGGCTTCCTATGGTGACTGCCCCTTCTGTGGGAGGGTAGAATCCCAGCATCAGTTTGATCAAGGTTGTTTTTCCGCTTCCGCTGAGGCCTACGATGGCGGTGGTTTTTCCGGCCGGTATATCCAGTGAAAGCCCTTTGATGATCCGTTTTGATTTTTCGGAACCGTAGGTGAAGATGACATTATTCAGCCGGATGGGGTCTTTGCCGGATATCTCAGTTTCCTGCTCTATGCCTTCCGCCTCCTCATCGGGCTTGCCATGTATCTCTCCCAGACGCTCCAGACTCAGTTGGGCATCCTGCGTGTCTTGCATAAAAGATACAAACTGCGTGACAGGGCCTTGCATCTGTCCGATGATATACTGTATGGAGAGCATTACGCCCAGCGTGATGCTTCCATGCAGTACGGCGGTGGCCGAAAGGACGGTAATCAACACGTTTTTTACTTCGTTGATAAGTACGGCTCCCACCTGTTGCCACTGCCCCAGGTTGAGTGAATTCATATTAATGCGGAACAGAGAGGCTTGTATATTTTCCCATTCCCAGCGTTTCTGTTGTTCGCAGCCCAGCAGCTTGATGTCCTGCATGCCATAGATGAGCTGCATCAGATTGTTCTGATTGACGGACATCTGTTCAAAATTTTTCCGGTTGAGGTCTGCCCGTTTCCGCATGAACAGTTTCACCCATCCTATATATGCCAGACTGAACAGGAGAAAAATCAGAAATATCTTCCAACTGTAAATGGCCAGTACAACACCGAAGATAACCACCGTAAGGGTGGAGAAGAGGATGTTCAGCACAGACTGGGTGAGAAAACTTTCTATGCGGTTGTGATCCTCGATACGCCGTATCAGGTCGCCTGCCAGCTTGCTGTCAAAGAAGCGCATGGGCAGCCGCATCAGCTTGGAGAGGAAATCGGAGATGAGCGACACGTTTACGCGCGTACTGATGTGGAGCAGTATGCAGCGCCGGATTACCTCTATCAGTGTGCGGCTGAATACCAACATGAGCTGTGCTGCCAGAATTAGCTGGATAAAGTTCAGATTCCGGTGCCCGATGCCTTGGTCTACAATGGTTTGTGTAAGAAACGGGAAGACCAGTTGCAGCAAGCTGCCCGCCAGCAGTCCGATGACGAGCTGCATCATGGCTTTTTTGTACGGGCGGACATAGTGGAACAGATACCACAAGGACAACTTCTCGTATTTTATGGGCTCTGCCTCGTAAAATTGCGGAGTGACATCCAGCAACATGGCTATTCCTTTTTCTATACCTCCCTGGGTGGTGCTGATCCAGCACTTCTTCAGTTCCTGTTCTTCATATTTCAATAGTCCGTAAGCCGGATCGGCAATGTAGAACCAGGTTTTTCCTTTTTTCTTTTCTATTTTGTAAAGCACCACAAAGTGCTCTTGGTTCCAGTGGATGATGCAGGGCAGTTTGGATTGCTGTTTCAGTTTATCCATAGAGGTGCGGATGCCCGTGGCACGCAACCCTATGCTGGCTGCCGCTTCACTGATACCCAGCAGGTTCACCCCGGTGCGCTGTATGTACGACTGTTCGCGCAACTGCTGCACCGAGAATGTCTTTCCGTAAAATTTGGCTATCATTCTCAGGCAGGTAGGGCCGCAGTCCATGGCATCCAGCTGTTTATAGAATGGGAATTTGCTCATTGTCGTGTTTTCTGTTTTACAATGCTTGTCCTATGCAATCCATTGTTTCAATGAATCATATAGACCTTTGTCACCATAGTAATAAGTTTTGGCAGATCTGTCGTACAGTATCACTATGTTGAGTTCGTTACGCATATAATCCATATATTCAAAGAATGTAGAGCGTGCCATACCTAGTTTTGTTGCAAACTCTGCGGCTGTGCCTGTTTTTCTAGTATGGATTAGGTGATCCATATAGAAAATCTTTTTTAGTTCAACTTTAGTCATTGTATTTTGTGTTTTTAAGGGTTAGATTTTAAAGACTCCCGTCAGGTAGTCACCTTGGTTATTGGTCATTTGCAGCGTATATTGTCCTGAAGGAAGATTTCTTGCCTGGATTACCATATAAGCTGTTTGTGACTCGGAGAAGGTTTGGCGGTACACTTCTTCTCCGGTACTGCTGGTGACGGTAATGGTGATGTCGCAGTTGGGAGAGGGATTCTCAATGTAGATGGATTGGGAATCGTAAGAAGCGGTAGGGGTGGGAGAAAGGCTTCTTGATGTGTTGGATTCCCAACGTCCATTTAAAGGCAAATTTTTTGTAGCCTCTGAGAATGCATAGATGCTTTGCATTGACAGGCCACTTAATAGTATGGCAAGTAATGCCATACGCAAATTCAGATTTTTCATTTTTTGTATTTTCATACTGTTCGCTATTTATATTGTTTTGATGGAAGCAAAATTAGGCTTTTGCTTTTAAATATATATAGACTTGATTTCCTAATAAATGGACAGTATGAAAAAAATATTGTTTTGATTTTTAGCGCTTTATGCTTTTTGAATAATTCCCCTTATGGACAGTTTGTCCCTCTAAAATTCCAAAAGCCATAAATCGAGGGTATGGCTTTCGCCTAATGAGCCTAACTTTTGGGTAATCCGATCTTTGAGGCGGAACTTTCTTTTAGAGACAGACTTAGAAGAGATATTCAGTATGCTTGCTATAGTAGGATTGGAAAAACGAAGCTTGATAAGGCAGCATATCTGTAAATCACTCTCCGTTATTGAAGGAATCACTTGGCTTAAGCGTATCGTATAGTTATCAAACAACAAATCAATATTCTTCTTGATTTCCTCCCATTGCAAAACATCGATGGGGGATTTTTTATCTTTCAAGTTCTTGATCACCCTTATGTCCTTTATCAGTAAGTTCGATAGATAGGTTTCTCTATCGCGTAACCGCTGATTTTCTTTTGCCAAAATTTCTAATCTCTTCAGTTCATTAGACTTTTCATTCAGGGTAAAGGAATATTTATTTATATTGTTTTGAAGCGTTTCATTCTCTTGCTTCAGGCTCTCGTTTTGCTGCTGTATTTCGACCAATGCTTTATGTTCTTCTTCCAGTTGTTCCTGTACTTCTTTGTTTTCTTCTATCTGCATGGCGAGTTCTTCCATCCGGTTTCTGTTGCGGGCAATTATCATCTCATTCTCTTGTATTTTAATGGTGTTCTGGTTTATTTCTTCTTCCTTCCTTTGGAGCAGGCGTTCTTTGCGAAGCAGTTTTTTTTGATATATATATATCATGACTGCTATTCCCACAACTATTCCTATTCCTGCCAGCAATATCATATTAATCATATTCTTCTTATCAATTTCTAATTGATTCTTTTCATTGATAATTTTCTGTTGGTCGTATTCCTTTTGCATTTCAGCCAATTCACTACTTTTATTTAGGGTTTGTATCGAGTCTTGATAATTCAATAGCTGGTCGCAATAAACTGACATCTTTTCATATTCATGATTGTCCCGGCTTACATAATATAAACCTTGATAAGCTGCACGAACTGTATAGATACTTGAAGAATGCAACGCTTTGTTAAAATAGTAATAAGCAGAATCAGAAATAGGAAGGTTGTAATAAATTTCACCTAACACCAAGAAGTTTTGCCCTAAGGATTCAATCTTGTCTGTTTCTTTTATCTGTAGCGCTTTCTGTGCATATTTCAATGCAGATTGATAATCTTTTATATTCGTATATATCCCTGCCAATTCATTCATGGCGCCTGAACACAAATAGTTATCTTCAGTTTTCTCAGCTAGCAGAATCGCTTTCTGATAATATTCTATCGAAGTATTCATTTGGTTTAATGCAGCCATAATTCTTGCAAGAAAAATATAAGAAGAGCATATATATTTATCATCATTTGCTAATTCTGCATAATGAAGTGCTTTTTCAATGTTTTTTGAAGCATCCTCATATAAATCTCGGAAAATATAGAGATCGCCTAGTTCTATATATATAAGGTGTGCCAATTGGTAATCTTCTGTCTTCTCCACTTCCTCTATTGCTGCCAGGTAGAGTTTTTGTGCCTCTTCCGGCTTGCCGGCTATTTTGCACAATATACCTTTGTAATATAGCACCATCGCTCTACGCTGTGTATTCTCTTGGTGCATAAAGTAGTCGTATGCTATATTAATGAAGGTGGAATCTGCAACTTCCTCTATATAATTTTTGTATTTAGCTTGGGTTAGAAATAAAGCCCATGTAGCTTTTTGCAATTTATCAGAAGATGCCGGGACCTGCATCTCTTGTAATATGTGTAATGCACTATCCGGGTGTTCATACATTATTGACTCTGCTTGCGTCAATTCGGGCAGTAATATTGTTGTGCCATTATTAGGGAATGTGCAAGCTGATAAGTAGGTGATAATGATAGTTAGTATAATAATAACTTGTGTTCTTCTCATTGTTTATTCAATTGATGTATAATTTGCAAAATTAGAAAATAAATGTCAATTAGGAAATTAGATAGATGAAAAATTTAGTTGATTCGGCATCCTCATCTGTAGCAGGACTGGAACCAGAATTTGAATCATCCTTATCTTTCGACTTCTCTTCGGCGGAAATTCTGGCCTTTTCAACTTGTTTTTTCAGAAGAGAGACACTCATGTTATTGAAGTCATTGTTGCCCAGTCGCTTACGAATGTTCACAAACAAAGTAGGGTCAAAGATCGGTTTGTCGGTAAACTCGGACAGACCCACGAAATATTGCATATAGGGATTTTCCTGAATAGCCAAAATCGTTTCTTCGTCAGACTGGTTCATTTTGTGTTTGATGAGTAGCGAGCCGATAATCATGCGGGCGGGTTTGTTACCGACACCGCGCTTGCCATTATTCAAACGATGGTTATACAAACGTTCAATCTCATTCTAGGGAAGAGTGCACCCAATTGAACCCAACGATTAGATTTGGATAAGCCATCCAGGGAGGAGCGAAATATATCAATGCTGAGCTGTTTTCATTGTGAACTGTACTTCATAAAATCTTCTTTTAACACTCAAAGATACCCATTTTAAGATAAATGAGGGAATATACACATGACTATTTTAATGAAAATCAGTTAATTGATATTATTCAGGGAACTCTAAGTATGGTTAGCATTATAACCATACAAGTAATCGTTTTCTTTTTCATTGTAATGTTCTTTTTTATATTCATATTGTATTTTATTTGTTGCAAAAGTACAATATTATAGCTAAAAGAGTATAGACGGGATATGGACAAATGAAAATAGATAAAAGGCTATAAAACAGTCTTTTATCTATTTTTGCTTTCACTTAATATGGACGAACTCTTCTTAATATTCTATGAGCCACGTATCTAGATTCTGATTTTTGTCGAATGTCCCTATTTCTTGGAGGATTTTTTCTTTCAGTCTCAATTTCCTCTTTGAAACGCTGGTAGAGGCGAGTCCGCCTATTTGGTGTGCTATATTTACATTGCTGTAGCGTAGTTTTATCAAGTAACATAGTTGCATGTCATTTTCTGTTAAGGTAGGTATTTGTAAGCGGATCCGTTCGGTGAAACCATTGTATATATAGTCTATCTTTACTCTAATTTCTTCCCATAGTAATGCATCAATGGGCAATAGACCTTTCTCGTTTATCTTTTCTTTGATATTTGTTTGCTTTATTAATAAATTGCAAAGATATGTTTCCCGTTGGTGCAGATATTGATTTTCTTGTGTCAGAGTATCGAGCTTTTTCATAGCTTTGGACTTTTCGTCCAGTGATGCCGTATAATGGTTGATGTTTTCCCGCAGTTTTAGATTCTCTTGTTGTAACTGCTGATTTTGTTGCAGCATTTCCTGTAGCATATTTTGTTGTTCTTCCCATAACTCTTTTGCTCCTTTGTGTTCTTTCATTTGTGCAATGAGTTCATCCATACGTATTTGGTTACTATAAATGATATTTTCATTATCACGCAGTTGCTCTATATAGGAACGTATTTCATTTTCCTTTTCTTGTAGTTTTTTTCTTTGAAGTGTTATTTTACGTTGATAGCCATAAATAGTAATGATAATGGTGCAGAGTAAAATACTTAATATAATCAGTGTGTTGCGTATAGTCCGGTCTTTTTCAATTTGCAATTGATTCTTTTCGTTAATGATTTTCTGTTGATCGTATTTTTCCTGCATTTCTATCAATACTTTGCTATGCTCTATTTTATTGATGGAGTCTTGATATTGCCACAATTTATTGCTGTATTCTACCGCTTTTTTATAGTCTTTTTCTTTTTTAGAAAGGTAAAATAGCGCTTGGTAGGCACAGTATGCTGTATGAATATTATTTGATTGGGATGCTTTGTTTAGATAAAAGTAAGCAGAATCATTTTGACCTAAATATCGATATGTATCGCCTAGTCTAAGTCTTTTTTTGTCTGTTTCTTCTATTTGGATAGCTTCTTTTATATAGTGTAATGCTTTCTTGTGATTGTTGATATGATTATAAAAGATAGATATTTCATTCAGAGCATCCCCTGTTGGTTTTATTAGTTTATATGTTCTCCCCAACTTTATAGCTTCATTGTAGGACTCTATGGCTTTATTATATTCACATTTTAGAGCATACGCTCTTGCAATCAGTATATAGGAGTAGGCTATGTAATCTTTATATTTGGATAATTGGGCATATTGTTGCGCTTTCTCGAAATACTGCATGGTATAATCACTAAGTTCGCGGTAAGCATATATCATTCCTATACTAGAATGAATGAGATAGGCGAGTTTGTAGTCTTCGGTCAATTCTACTGTTTTTGCAGCTTCAAGAAATTGTTTTAGGGCTTCATCATCCTGATTGTGTTCATTATATACTATACCTTTATAATATAGTACCATTGCTTTCCGTTGCATATCATTTCCTTTTGTGAAAAAAGGATAGGCTATATTGATTAAAGAATCGGATTGCTTTATATCATTCTTATATTTGGCTTGTGTCATTAGCAGTGCCCATGTGGCATGTTGCAGTTGATTCGAAGAAGAGGATATGTGCATATCTTGTAGTATCTGCAAAGCACTGTCGGGATGTTCGTACATCACTTCTTCTGCATCAGACAATGCGGAAGAAATACGAACTGAGGTTGTTTCATGTTCTACGCAGGCTGAAAGAACAATGCAGACTGTTGCTATCAGCCCAATAATTTTATAAGCTTGTGTCATGTTGTTATGAGGATAATAATAAATACAAAGATACAGAATCGTTTTTAGAAGGACATCTGCGAATGTGTAAAATTATATATTAATTAATATGCATTAACATTCTGCTTGTCGTATTATCTGATGGTGGTTATCTTTTACCTCATGTCCGTTTCTTATTATTCGAGCACCTTGTTCATCGGTAACTGGCAAACTTTTCAAAGAACTCATTTTATTTACAGTCAAAGCCACTTAGGATTAGCTGATTTTTAACGAACTATTGCAGCTTGGCATTAATAATCCTATTATAAATAAAAGTTAAATAGCAGATTCTATTTAGTCAGTCCAGATTGTTCGGACTAGCTTGACTTACATTTGCAATATAATTTGATTCACTATTTAAGAATACTGGTGTTCAGCATGAATTTAAGTATATCTTAAATTTCGGTCTTAAATAATTTAGTTTATCTGTTTTACCATAATGGTAAGTTTGTCAGCAGAAATTAGATTATTATTCTAAGCATCTTAATAAAATAAGACAGACTGTTTTATTGAGAATGCGTGCATTTTAAAAAAAGGTGTTTATTCTGGTAGTAGAGGAATGGATACTTGGTGAAATGAATACGTGTATAATATTTTTTTGTAAATAAATTCTTTGAGGTATGAATACAAATACTCAGCAGGAAACAGAAACTTTACTGGGAACAGAATTGGAGCAGATACAAGGTGGAGCTTGTAATTGTGATTCAGGTGCAGGTCAGATTGTAGTTAGACCTGTTAGACCGGGGCAATTATAATTAATTCTATAAAAAATTGATTATGGTTCGCATCCAGTTCTTAATATAAGTATAGTGAATCTCAAATATTCAATTTAGTAAGGAGGATATTCCTCCTTACTATTTTATGTATAAAATAGTTGTATTATGTATATCTACTTAAATCCGCAATATGTGATTCGAAATGAAAAGCATTGTTCCTATATTATCTCTAAATCAGCTTTAATTACCACTAAGCTAGAATATACTATGGCCTTTGCTAGTGTACTTCCGCCGTCTATAGGGTATATTTTGTCGCATATTGGAGAGGGGGAGTTAAATGCTTCAATAGAAAAAATAGCAAATACTCTAAATGTAAAGTCGGATATAATTGAAAAGTTTATTCGAAAGATAATAGATAATCCTATAAAAGTAGGATGGAATTATAAAGGAGTGACGATATCTTTTCCTCCATATTTGCTGACTTCTGTTAAAGAGGAGTCAGAAGGAAGTGTCTATACAGATGATGAATTGTTTTATACTACAGACTTTATACCTAAACGTCCTTCGATTCCGCTGAATCTTAATTTTATGATTACCACTAAGTGCGGAACAGATTGTATGTATTGCTACGCAGATAGAAATAAAAGGTATGATTTGACAAGTCGGCAAATCATGAAGGTAATCGATGAAGCTCATGATATAGGGGTTGTTAATTTAGCTTTGACAGGAGGTGATATATTTGCTTTTCCAGACTGGAAAAAGTTGGTACGAAAAGTTGGTCTATATGGTTTTAAACCTTTGCTGAGTACGAAGATACCGTTAAAAAAGGATGATGTTTACTTCTTAAAAGAGTCTGGAATTAATTTTTTGCAATTTTCATTAGATTCTGTATTTCCGTCCACTTTGCAAACGATAGTACATGTAAAGGAAGACTATATAGATAATGTAAGGCATATGTTTGAATATTGTACAGATAATGGGATAAAGGTGACAGTTCGTACTGTGCTGACTAAATATAATAGTGATAGTAATGAAATAGATTCATTGTGTGCTTTTCTTGAAGGGCAGTTATGTGTTGCTAATTGGGTGTTGACACCGGCCTTTTATTCTGGATATAAGAATGGCTATACGGATTATAGAGCAAGTGACGATGCTTTGGTTCATGTTTATAAGATGACTAAAATAAAAAGCTCATCAGTTGGCTTTAATATTTTATATAATAAAATGAGTGATGAAAGATATAATCTCCATTCATATAAGACTGTAGATGAATTTGTTGCTGAAAACCAGATATGTAATGCAAATAGCTATTCAATGTCTATCTTGGCAGATGGTAATACTACAGCATGTGAAATGTTATATGACAATCCACACTTCATATTTGGAAATGTACGACAACATACGCTGCGTGATTTATGGAACTCGGATGTTGCATTGAAAATGTATTCATATACACAGCAAATGATAAAGCGGAAGGAAAATAATGCTTGTACGAAATGTAAAGTGTATGCTGATTGCAAACTTGGAGTGGGAAAGAAAGTTTGCTATGTTGATATAGCCAAAGTTTATGGAGCGGATAGATATGAGTATCCTGATCCGCGATGCCCTCAGGCGTTGAGATGTGAAGAGAACTTAATATTATAATATATGATTACATGTAGATACAATACGCTTATGAAATTATTAGTTTTTACCCTTTTATCTCTGATGGTTGTTTTACAGTTATCCGCGCAATCCTTTTCCGGAAAGGTGGTGGACGAGAACCGACAACCAATGCCTTATGCCAATATAGTACTACTCTCTCTTCCTGATTCCGCTTTTGTGGCCGGAACCATCAGTGATGAGCAGGGTATGTTCTCATTCCCCGAATCTTCTACAGCGCAATTGGTATGTATATCTTCCATCGGCTATAAAACACTTTATAAGGCTTGTGCCGGAACAGATTTGGGAGTTGTCAAACTATCGTTTGACACGCAGCAACTGGGTGAGGTGGTAGTAAGGGGAAACTTGCCCAAGACCCGCTTGAAAGATGGGGCGTTAACTACCAATATACAACATTCTATATTGAGTGATATAGGTTCTGCCAATGATGTACTGGCAAAAGTCCCCGGCATACAGGGAAAGGATGGCAATTTTACTGTGTTCGGCAAAGGCGAACCTGTGTTTTATATTAATGGAAGAATGGTCCGCGATAATGCAGAACTGGAGAGGTTGCACTCCAAGGATATAAAGAGTGTGGATGTTATAACCAACCCCGGAGCGCAATATGACGCAACAGTAAAGGCGGTAGTCCTTATCAGAACACTGCGGCCGGTAGGTGAAGGACTGGGATTCAATGTACGCACTTCGCACATGTATGGCAAGCATTATTTTATGTTGAACCAAGTGGATTTGAATTATCGTCATAAAGGACTTGACATAATGGGGTCATTGTTTTACAGCGGAGGAAAAGACGGGACAAATACCCGGCTGGATGAACAGGCCTTTACAGATACACTGTGGATATTGCATTCCAAGGCTTCTACTGTGGCAAGAAGGAACAACTATAAAGCAAGGCTGGGAGCCAACTACGTATTCAGTGAAAAACATTCTATGGGGATGCTTTATGACTATGTATGCTATACTACCAAGGAGCCTCATTACTTCATGGACTCGCAGATGAGACAGGAAGGAACGCTCATTGATGAATGGACGGGACATAATAGGCTTTCAAACCGTTATCCGTCTCATTTGGTAAATACCTACTATACCGGAAGTATAGGAAAATTATCGGTCAACTTCAATATGGATGTGCGTCGTGGAAAGACTGAAAATCAGCAGACTACTCAGGAAGATAGCGGAAATCCGACGGACAGGACGGTAAGTACCCGGAGCGACTGTAACAATGGGCTGCTTGCCGGAAAGCTGGTGATGGAACATCCCTTATGGAAAGGGAAACTCTCGCTTGGCGGTGAATACACAAATACATATCAGAAGAATAAATTTCAGAATGAACAGGGTATATTGGAAGATACAGACAATGAGGTAAAGGAAAATACAACATCCGCTTTCCTTCAGTATAGTGCCACGTTGGGCAAGTTCACTCTGGGAGCCGGAATAAGATATGAACACAATGTTTCTGATTATTACGAAGCCGGGGAGAAGAAAAACGAGCAGAGTAAAACGTATGACAATCTGTTCCCGTCTGTTTCTGCTGCCTTTACCTCCGGTCAATATAATATAGACTTGAGCTATGTCAGAAAGACGGAACGTCCTTCCTACAGCCAGCTGGATGGGAACATGAGCTATGTGAACCGATACACTTATCTGAGTGGGAATCCGTTGCTGAAGCCTGTCACCACATCGGATATGACAATGGTGGCTTCCTTTCGGTTCCTTCAGTTCATAGCCGGCTATCAACATGTGGAGGATAACATTGCTTATACCATCCGTCCATTGGAAGGATCTTCTTATATCACACATACCACTTATGAGAATTTCAAGAAGATGGATAAACTGACATTGATGGTGTCCGCTTCCCCCACTTTGGCTTGTTGGAATTTGAATTATAGTGTGGGAATGATAAAGCAGATGTTTGAACTAAATCATAAAGGGGAGATGAAGCGGATGAACCGCCCCATATTTTATGCCTCGTTGTTTAATACTTTCAGCCTTCCGGGGGATGTTAAACTGACACTGGATGCGGTGTATATGGGAAAGGGAAATACTCAGAATATGCTGCTGGGCGAAGATAAGTATATTGATGTAAGTATCAGCAAGAAATTTTTAAAGAGCAAGGCTTTGCAGGTTAAGTTGGAATGTCTTGATGTTTTTGACTGGAAACGCAATGACATGACATTGTTCGGGGTACAGCATGTGTTGCGTGAGACGAATTCATGGACGGATATGAGAAGGGTGGTGCTGACCGTGCGCTATAACTTTAACCCGTCAAAGGGAAAATATCGAGGTGCAGGAGCGGGTGAGGCTGAAAAGGCACGTCTCTAAAAGAACTTTTATAGTTTCTCCACTTCTTCTTTCGGCTTAAGGTAATTGGACAGAAAAAGCATATTTTTAATAAAATTCTTTGGTGTTATAGCTCTTTGTTGTACTTTTGCGTAAATTTATAAAAAATATATATGAAAAAGTTATTATTACTAACCTTATGCTTAATGGTGAAAAGTCTGTCCATGCAGGCGCAAACTATCAGCGGAAAGCTGATAGATGAATACAAACAACCGATTGGTTTTGCTAATATAGTAGTACTTTCTCTTCCCGATTCTGCTTTTGTGGCCGGGACAATCAGTGATGAACAAGGGGCGTTCAGTATCAGTGGGTCTGGTGATAACAGGCTGTTGAAGGTTTCTTGTTTGGGTTACGCACCTGTTATAAAGTCATGTGCTCAGTCTCCGGTAACGATTGTAATGCGCGAGGACATCAATCTGTTGGGCGAAGTCGTGGTAAAAGGGAACCGTCCGTCACATAAACTTACTGCCGAAGGGTTGCAGACCCATGTGCAAGGGACGGTGCTCAGCAAAATGGGTACAGCGGAGGATGTGCTGAACCATATACCGGGACTTCAGAAGAAAAATGGTGCGTATGAGGTGTTTGGAAAAGGAACTCCGATCATTTATGTGAATGGAAGACAGCTCCGTGACTTGTCGGAACTGGACCAGTTGAAGTCAGAAGACATAAAGAACGTGGAACTGATAACCAGTCCCGGTGCACGATATGATGCGTCAGTGAAAGCGGTGGTTAGAATAACGACCAAGCCCATAAACGGGGAAGGTTTTGGATTTGATGTGCGTTCCGGTTATAATCAGTGGGAGTACGCCGGCTTTGTGGAACAGCTGAACTGGAACTACCGGCGCGACAAACTGGATGTGTTCGGAACCGTGTATTATAGAAAAAGTGAAGGGTTTGATGAAAGCCGGCTGACTCAGGACGTGTATGTGGATACACTTTGGCATCAGGACAATTATCAGTTCGCCAAAACAGACCGGCAGACGTTTACCAATATCGCCGGTGTGAACTATACATTCGATGAGAATCATTCAATCGGAGTAAAATATACATTGAAAGCCAATCCGGATGCCCGCTATCGCACAGCATTTAATTCGGATGTATATGCCGACGGCGCACCTTATGACTATCTGGCGAATGATATCCATGCCATTGCATATTATAATCCCTCGCATTCGGTCAATGTTTATTATAAAGGTATGGCAGGAAAGACGGAGGTTGATTTCAACGCGGATTATCTGTTTGATAAAAATGGAGACCGTACGATACAATGTGAAGAAAGCAGCAATAAGGAAGACAGGGTGGTCACCTCCACCAATACATTGAGAAGTGAGCTCTTTGCAGCCAAGCTGGTGCTGAGCCGTCCGCTGCTCGGAGGAACTGTCATGGCGGGGGCCGAATACAGCCATACGGAGCGGCAGGATGATTATATGAATCCGGAAGGTTATGTGCCGACTTCGTTCAGCAAACTGAAAGAGCAGAACGTCAGTCCGTTTATAGAGTACAGTCATGCTACCCCCATAGGGCAGCTTTCGGTGGGGGGACGCTATGAGTGGGTGAACTTTGATTACTATGAGGATGGCAGATATGTGGATGGGCAAAGCCGGAACTTCAGTAATTTCTTTCCCACCGTCTCATTGGGTTCTGAAATAGGTGAGATGCAGTTGCAGCTTGGTTATGCGGCAAAAACGCGTCGCCCGTCCTATCAGCAGTTGAGCAATAATGTGACGTATGCCAACCGGTTCACGCTCCAGTCCGGCAATCCGCTGCTGAAGCACGAGGTGGATCATCATGTTTCCTTGATGGGCGTGTGGGAGTTCATGCAGTTCAGTGTGGATTATAATGACAGACGGAACGCGATTATTTACTGGGGGGAACAAATGGAGCATAATCCGGCGGTAATGCTTATCTCTTTCAAGAATCTCCATAGCTTGAAGTCCGTTTCTGCCTTTCTGGCATTGGCGCCCAAGTTTGGAATCTGGTCACCGCAATTAAGCTTCGGTCTTCGAAAACAATGGCTGGATCTGGAGACTACCGATGGATTGCTGAAGATGAACAAACCTGTGTTTACGGGGGCTTTCAATAATACATTTAACTTTCACCACGGCTGGGTGGCTTCGGTGGAAATGAGTTATCAGAGTAAGGGCGATATGGAGAATTGTTCGGAAACCAAGAATGTCTTTTATGTGGATGCTGGGGTTACGAAATTCTTTCTGGGGAATAAGATGTCTGTGAAGTTGAGTGGTACGGATTTGTTTCATGGCATAAAGTCGGGTAACCGCTTGTATTATAACCGGGCGTCTTCTTTGCAGATAAATAACTATGACAGCCGGAAAGTGATGCTGACGGTGCGCTATAAGTTTAATGCTACGCGTAATAAATATAAAGGTAGTGGTGCCGGAGAAAGCGAGAAAGAAAGGTTATAAGGGCTTGACATGCATACTTTGCTAAAAATAAGAACAAATGGAATACCGGGGCTCGTTTGCCTCGGTATTATTTGACTCGTTTAAAGAAGAGAACATTACACCATTGATTATTATACATTTTAATACTAGAAATAGATGAGAATATTTGTTTGTTTACTATTTATGCTAGGAGTTTTTTTAGCTGTATCAGCCCAGCAGGTAGAAATCTCCGGCAGGGTAGCGGACAGTAAAGGACAACCGGTTTCTTATGCCAATATTACATTGCAGCATAGTGATTCAACTTTTGTCACCGGATGTACTTCAGATGAAAAAGGTAGGTTCGTAATAAATAAGCTTGCAGTTGATAATTATTTGTTGCAAATATCTTTTGTAGGATACATTACCCAGGTAATCAGGTTGGACAATGTCAGTGGCACACTTGATATAGGAACTGTTCCATTGGCTGATGAAGCAATAATGCTGCAAGGGGTCACGGTGGAAGCATCCAATGTGATGAAACGGGTAGACCGCCAGATTGTGCTTCCTACAGACAAGCAGGTGAAATCTTCTAATTCTGGATATGAACTGATAGGCCACATGCAATTGGCCGGTTTGAAAGTAAATAGTATCGAACGCAAAATAACTACAGTCAGTGGCGGAACTGTACAGCTTCGCATCAATGATATCGAAGCAAGTACGGCTCAAGTACAGGCATTAAGACCTGATGAAGTTTTAAGGGTAGAATACATTGATAACCCAGGAGTGCGTTATGCTGATGCGGAAGTGGAGGCGGTGATTAACTATGTAGTTCGCAGGGCGAAGTCGGGTGTATCCGGTGGCGTGGATTTTATGAATGCTGTGACGACCGGATTTGGAGATGATAATCTCTATATACGCGCCACTCATAAATTATCGCAGTTCGGATTGAATTATTACCTCAGTTATCGCGATTATGACGATCGTAAAGTGGATGAAGAACAAATGTTTGATTTCCCTGACGCTGATGTGCGCCAGCGCGATTTGATAGGAATTTCTACCCCTTTCAATTATAAGGACCATTCAATAGAGGCAAGTTATAATATCACAAAACCTGAAAAGTATATATTTAATGCCGTTTTTACGGAAAATATTTATGATTCACCTCATGGGGATTATGGACAATTGATACAAGAAACCGGAAAGACGGATTTATATAACTATACACGTTCCGAATATAATTATAATTCTCCTTCACTGGATTTATATTATAAAAAGATTCTGCCTCATGATCAGTTTCTTGCTTTAAATGCGGTAGGGACTTATATCAATTCTGATTATAAACGTGAGTATAGCGAAGCTTATACTGAAGCGGGCAAGCCTGTATCCTTCTATAATTATGGTACGGATGGTTCCAGATATTCGCTGATAGGGGAAGGTATTTATCAGAAAACATTCAAGGAAGTAACTTTAACGACAGGTGTTAAGTATATGCAGGCATATACTCATAACCGCTATATGGGTGATGTGAATGAATCTACGGAAATGCATAATTCCAGCCTTTACGGTTACGTGCAAGCACAAGGAAAATGGGAAAAGTTGAATTATTCTTTAGGCATAGGGGCATCCCGTCAGACTTTTGACGAATCGGAAGAAGGATTTACTTTCTATATGTTCCGCCCGATGCTGTCTCTTTCTTATCCTGTTTTCAGAGGGGCAAACTTGCGTTATAATTTCACTTGTTCACCTTCTATCCCCAGTTTGTCCGCATTAAGTGATATCCGTCAGCAAACTACCGATTTGGAGGTAAACAGAGGGAATCGCCATCTGGATCCTTATCGTTCATATACGAATCGCTTGCAATTGTCGTGGGGCAACAAAACAATGAATTTCCAGCTTAGCGGAGGACATCGCTATAGTAAAAATCCTATCATGGAGCAGATAGACTGTGTGGTGCAGCCGGATGGAAGTTATATCATCGAGTACAGCACTGCCAATCAAAAGAGTTTCACTCAATGGAATGGAAGGCTTTATGCGAGTGTCAGTGTGGTGCCTGATTTATTGTCTGTCAGCCTATATGGAGGAGTGAATAGTTTTGAGAGCAAGGGAAATTCATATTTGCATCATTATACAGCCTGGTATGTGGGAGGGGATGTGTCTTTGAATTATAAGAATTTCTCTCTGTATGGTTCTATAGGAAACCGATATAATTCGCTCTATGGAGAATCGATAGATTATGGGGAAAAAAGCTCCATGATACAATGTTCTTATAAGTGGAAAAACTTAAATGCAGGTGTGGGAGTATTATATCCATTTACTTCTGCCGGTTGGAGTGCCGGTTGGAAGTTGATGAATGAGCGGGTGCAGAAGAAGAGTTGGACATATATTAAGGATAATGCCAATATGGTGGTACTGACGCTCTCCTGGAATTTCAATTATGGTCATAAGCATCGGACAGAAGATAAACTTATGAATAACGTAGATCGTGAGACTGGTATTGCAAGATAAGTAAATTTTTAATGGAATTCTTTGGTGTTATAACTCTTTGCCGTGCTTTTGAAGAAACTTATAAAAAAAAAATATATATATGAAAAAGTTATTATTGCTAACCTTATGCTTAATGGTAAAAAGCCTGCACGGGCAGGCGCAAACTATCAACGGAAAACTGATAGATGAAACCAACCAACCTGTGGCCTTTGCCAATGTAGTGTTGCAAACGCTTCCTGATTCGGTTTTTCTTCAAGGCACAATCACTGACGAACAAGGGAAGTTTGTTTTTGATAAAGTAAATCAGGACCAAAGTGAGAAACTTATTCAGATTTCTTGTCTCGGCTATGAGTCATTGCATCAGCATGTTGTAACGGGGGATGTCGGTGTGTTGTCTTTACGGTCGTCCGCCATTATGCTGGGAGAAACCGTAATTACAGGCCGGCGGCCTACTTATTCATTGAAAGGGGCGTCACTGACAACAAATGTTGAAAATACATTGCTTAGCAGTTTGGGAACAGCCCATGATGTATTAAAACGTATCCCCGGATTAAAAACGGGTGACGGGACAGTTGAAGTGTTTGGAAAAGGAACTCCGATCATTTATATCAATGGAAGGAAAATAAGAGACTTGTCTGAACTGGAGGAACTGAACTCCAGAGACATCGCTAAAATAGAATTGATAACCAATCCCGGAGCGGAATATGATGCCGAAGTCAAATCTGTTTTAAGAATAAAGACTGTACGCCGCACAGGCGAAGGATGGGGAGGCAATGTACGTTCCATGTTGCAGAAAGGCAGGTTGTGGAGTAACAACCAGCAATTGGCTTTGAATTATCGTAAAAACAATCTGGATATATTTGGTTCATTTTATTATAACAAGCAAAAACGAAAGACCGGGCAGGAGGATTTGCAGACAGTATATACGGACAAGCTGCTGGAGATAGATGGAGATTCGGAAAGTCCTTATTCTACTGAGAATATACAGGGAGAAGGAGGGGCCAACTATCAGCTGAACGAAAATAATTCCTTGGGAGTTCGTTATACATACAACTATTATTCGAGTGACAGCCATGTTTATTCATTGTTTCGTGTTAGAGAAAACAACCTCGATTTTGACAAGTTTGATTTTACTAATGCAATGGATGGAAGTGGCGAGACACATAAAGTGAATGCTTATTATAACGGAGTATGGGGACGGCAACTAAATGTTGACTTTAATGTTGATTGGCTGTATAGTGACAACGACACCCGGCAGAACATCATGGAAAACAGCATGAATGAAGAAGATCGTACTGTACATTCCGTAAGTGGATCCCGGAATAACCTGTATGCCTGCAAGCTGGTGTTTTCTCATCCTGTGCTTGCCGGTATCTTGCAATTTGGCACGGAAATCAGTTTGACTAACCGCCATAGTCACTATGTGAATGAAGAGCAAATCATGAACGATGCTTTCGATAAGATCACATCTTGCAATCAGGCTGGATTTGTCAGTTATGATCTGCCTGTCGGGAAAACCTCGCTGAATGCCGGACTGAGATATGAACATGTTTCTTTTAATTATTATGAGGATGGCGTGAAACAAGAGGGCCAGTGCAAGGAATATAATAATTTATTTCCCAGCCTCTCATTTTCATTCCCTGTCGGGAAAGCACAGTTCGCGCTGGGATATTCGGCACGCATACAGCGTCCCGGTTATTTTATGTTACGTAGCGATGTGCAATATGCCAACCGATATACATACGAACGGGGAAATCCGTTGCTACAGCCTGAAATATCTCATGATCTGTCTTTTCAGGGCGGATACAAGTTTGTTCAACTGTCTGCTTTTTATTCCTATACCAAGGATGCTATAGTATCTGTGGCCCGTCCTGATGATAGCGACAACCGGATAACCGTATTCGGAATGGAAAACATATCATCCTGGCAGAATTTTGGAGCAACTTTGTCTTTATCTCCTAAAATAGGAATATGGGAACCTATATGGAATTTGCAGTTCATGCGGCAAATCCTTATGGGGACGCATAGAGGGAATTTGAAACATTTTAACCGCCCGGCCTTGGCAGCCGACTGGAATAATCAGTTCAGTCTGCCCGGACAATTTATCCTCTCTATTGATGCTTCATGCACTAATTCATATCACAGTGGATATAACCGTATGAAGGCTGTAGCCTGGATGGATTGCGGTCTTCGTAAGTCCTTTTTCAAGAATACATTGGATGTCAGTGTGCAGGTGAATGATGTATTCGCTTCTAAAAAGGAGAAGTATTTAGTTTATGGACCAATGGTCACTTTCAACAAACGGGGAGATAGCGACAGCCGTCAGGTAAGACTCAGGCTTGCTTATCGTTTTAACTCTGTTCGTAGCAAATATAAAGGAACAGGAGCGGCAGCCGGTGAGATGGGACGACTGTAAGGGGAAATCCTAACTTTATAGCTTACATGTAGATACAATACGCTTATGAAATTATTAATGTTACCTCTCGGTTACCTTTCCAAAGAATTGTTTCAATCGTTCAATGCCTTGTTGGTGCTTCTGTGGATTGGTATTTTTCAATTTGACAATGTTTTGTAATTTCCATTTTACTGATGGATAGTTGCTCAAATCCCCAGTAGAACACTTACTCCAATCAGGGGTGCCTTCTTCAAATGAGATTATAAAATCCTTGTCCGTTTCTGTTAATGCGGCATTGACTTGTGCAGTCAGATTTATTCTGGCTTCTTCATAATCGGCATAACTAAACTCAACATCAGACATGCCCTTAAATTGATTCTCCAAAGCATCCGTTTGATCAATGCTATTGGGTTGCAAAGATTCAATAATGGGCTTGTCGCTACCAAGTAGGCATAACATAAAACCATCTTTCACATCATCGAAAGACGATATTTCCATATACTTGCAATCAAACAAGTCTCGTGGATGCTGGCGACTCAATGCAGCTGTTATCTTACCGCCATATAATTGTGAATATGACACGGTACGAGCCTTACATGCCATACTGAACTCTTGTTGAGCCTTATCACACAACATCTTATCTTCAGTCACTCCGATTATACCTCTCTTCGTGCCATTTACCTCAATCTTAACGGTTGCTCCGTTGAGTGTACATTGCAGTTTCCATACATCATACTTCGGCACAACTTTAATACCTGGAATAGACTTCTCTATATTTGCTTTAAGAGTTTTTAGATGTTCGTTAATGGTCTTCAAACTCTCTTCTCTTTCCTGTATTGGGATGTAGGTCAAGTCAATATCCACAGAGTAACGAGGCATATTCTTATGAAACAGATTGATGGCTGTTCCTCCGTGAACCGCAAAATCCTTGATACGATAAACCGATGGCATAATGCGTATCAAAAGGGCTACTTGTTTTTTGTATATATCATTCATATTCGTTCAACTCTTTAGGTATTGTTATTCTGTACTTCTTTATATATATTCCATTCTCTACTAATTGCTGTTTGGATGTACCGAGATTTATTTTGTCTATATTCAGCATATCGAACCAATAATGTCCTGCTTTTTCAGCCATATATAGGAACACTCTTTTAACTCGCTGATTGTTTATGTTTTCAAGTAGTGTTTGCACCACATCGGCACGCAATGAGGTTAATTGCTCCATTATATAATATAAGTCCATATAATTATATTGTTCTGGAGCCAAAAGCAAGCATTCCATAAAAGCCTGTTCTGGAGAAGACGCCAAAACATCAACTCCCTCTATCTGTATGATACTTGTTTGGGGGGCATCAATCATTTTAGTGCTAAATGGTTTGAAATTCTTGTCAAAAGAATCACTTGTCATCCATTTGGGTATATTAGTATGATAGGCTACTACAAGCAAAGGCTTTCCCATCGGAACATAATGATTGAAACCGAAAAGTTCCAATGCCGAATGTGCAGCCACTCTTACCTTTTTATTTAACTGTTCATTGTAGCATGACAATGCAGCGAATGAAGATAATGAATCTCCAGTACGATACATTACTCCTTTATCCAAAGTCGCAAGCCATCCAGATTGTCGATACTTTCTTATCAACTGATCTGAATAACCATTTTTTCTTAACCAATCAGAGAAAAAGAGTCCGTTTTTCTTGCCTAATACAAGTAATCGGTTTAATTTACTTTGATATTCTAAACTCATAGTTTATAATAATCGATTAAATTCAACTGCAAAGATAGTGTATTTCTTAGAGCCTGTTTAAATTTTCTTCAATAATAATTTTATTGCTGAACTTTTGACCATTTCCTCTGCCGAATCGAATGTTAGTTCATAGTTCCTGCAGAGCCTCCTGTCATTTTCCATCCATGAAAAATGTTCTTTCCACAATCCATCTTTTTTTAAGTTTGGTCACTTCAAACAAAGATATGATTGGGCAGATACGGAAATCTTCTTAAAATTTTATTTCAACCATTTTTAAAAGGCTCTAAATCTTGCTTCATCTTTTTCTGATTTTACAGGCAGGTTACAACGTACTTACGCTTGTTACACCCCGCACACGTTACTAACCTTTCAAAGAAGGCGCATCGTGTATTACGACACACCTTCTTTCTTTTAAAGTTTAAAGCATTAAGAGGGTATATGAAGGTGCAAGTTCATTTATATGATAGTGGTTATCTTTTACCTCATGTCCGTTCCTTATTATTCAAGCACCTTGTTCATCGGTAACTTGTTATTGAATGAGAGCATGAGAAAAAAAATAGTAGAGAGCAGCAGATTTATTTTAATCTTATTATAAGTTTCTATGTTTGTAATTGCAAACAAGCCAAAAATCGAACCGGCTAAAACAGGTCTGATAAAAGATAAAGGCGAATGTTTAGCATGCCACCACTCGGTACACATTCCCCTTGGCGGTATGCACCCGTTCGCCCAGCTGGGGCAGGATACGGCTCAGGCTGTAGGCGGTCATGCCCCTCATGACCGAAGGATGGGCGGCTTTCATGCGCTCGAACAACTGGGTGGCGGAAAGGGTCAGCACTTCCTGCGGATGGTCCTCTTCGGTGGCAAAACGGAAGCAG
>Ga0129310_1000158_pt1 | contig 93731 bp, 80 predicted proteins | sample Go1ome_2_FD_94433 | JGI IMG/M metagenome (GOLD analysis project Ga0129310, IMG submission 94433) | Western lowland gorrila individual fecal microbial communities from Wisconsin, USA - Go1022A metagenome | ecosystem: Host-associated > Mammals > Digestive system > Large intestine > Fecal | place... | reverse complement strand
CAACCCCACCCCGGAGATCTTCCCGGATGAGGCCAAGGCAGCCGGCGCGGCGGTGGTGTCCACCGGCCGCAGCGACTACCCCAACCAGGTGAACAACGTGCTCTGCTTCCCGGGCATCTTCCGTGGCGCTCTGGACGTGCGTGCCAGCCAGATCACCGAGAACATGAAGATCGCTTCGGCCTATGCTCTGGCAGGGCTGGTGAGCGATGAAGAGCTGTGCGCCGATTACATCCTGCCCAAGGCCTTTGATCCTCGGGTGAAGGATGCGGTGGCCAAGGCTGCCGCCGAGGCCGCCATCAAGGACGGAGTGGCCCGCATCTAAAGGGAAAAGAGGAGCCGAAAGCCCTGATTGGCCGGCTCTTTATCCCTGGCGTGCCCTTGGAGCGCGCCGAACATTATAATGATTTGCTTCTATAAATTTTGATTCCTCTTTTGTACGGTCCCCGGGCCCGCTCTGCGCCTTTAAAAGCGCGGGGCAGGCCCGGGGGCTTTTCTTTGTTTTGGAGGAATAAAGGCGGAAAACAGGGCGGATTTGTCAAAATTACAATGTATTTCGTTGCTTTTGCGGTTTTTGACCCGGCTGTAAATCTGTACATTCCTGCCGGGAAACCTTTATACAATTTGCGATATATTTTTGATTATCAAAAATAGGAAGGATTTTGTGGATAAAAAGCCGCCAAAAAGATGATGGATTCAGTCAATTGAAGGGCCCGGGAACGGCCGATACAATATAAGTAAAGAGCGGATCTCAGAATAGCTTGCGGATCCCAAAAAAGCGGCGCAGGCCCAGCGGCGAACGGCGGACTCTCACCCGCCGGACAAGGGGCTGCGGCGCAGAGAAAGTGAGGTAATTTGGTATGAGCAACTTCGGTAAGGGTATCGATAAAAAGACATTCTGGCCGGCAACCATCGTAACTCTGGCATTGGGCGTTCTGTTTTTCGCCTTCCCGGAACAGAGCAATACGGTGCTGAATCAGATCCACAATTTTATAACCCATCAGCTTGGCTGGTTCTTCCTGCTGGTGGTTATGGGTCTGCTGGTTCTTTGCTTCTATTTTGCGTTCTCTCGTCTGGGCAATGTGGTGCTGGGCGCCCCTGGCGAAAAGCCTGCCTACTCCACCTTCACCTGGCTGGGCATGATCCTCACCTCCGGCACCGGCGGCAGCCTGCTGTACCTGGGCGCGGTGGAATGGATCTGGATGTCTGACGCGCCTCCCTTTGGGGTGGCTCCCCGCAGCGCCGAGGCTCTGAGCTGGGCTTCCGCTTTCGGCATGTGGAACTGGGGCTTCTCCGCCTGGGCCTTCTATATCGCCTGCGCGGTGCCCATCGGCTACTTCTTCTTTGTCAAGCGCAAGAGCAACATGAAGATGAGCGAGTACTGCCGCCCCCTGCTGGGCAAGCGCTCGGACGGTCTGGCCGGCCACGCCATCAACTTCGTTTACCTCTTCGCCCTGCTGGGCGGTGTGTTCACCTCCCTGGCTCTGGGCACCCCTCCCATCTCCAGCGGCATCGCTTACCTGCTGGGCTGGGAACAGACCAATGTGGTGATCGATATCATCGTGCTTGCTCTGTGGACCTTCATCCCCCTGGCGGCTCTGATCTTCGGCCTGCAGCGCGGCGTGGCCAAGCTCAGTGACTGGAACGCGCGGGGCTTCATTCTGCTTCTGGGTCTGCTGGTGGTGCTGGGCCCCACCTGGTTCATCTTTAACCACTCCCTGGATTCCCTGGGCCTGATGATCCAGAACTACATCTACATGGGCACCTATACCGACCCCATCAACAACAGCGGTTTCCCCCAGGCCTGGACCATCTTCTATATGTCCTGGTGGGCCGTGTACGCCCTGCCCTTCGGCCTGTTCATCGCCAAGATCTCCAAGGGCCGCACCATCCGTCAGATGGTGCTGGGCGGCATGGGCGCAGGCAGCCTGGGCTGCTGGCTCTTCTACATGGTGCTCCCCTCCTTCGGTATTGACCTGCAGCTCTCCGGCCAGGTGGACCTGTACACCTCCCTGGCGGAAAAAGGCCGCGGCGGCGTTGTGATCGATCTGTTCGAAAACCTGCCCGGCGGCACCTTTATCATCGCCCTGTTCACCATCCTGGTGCTGGTGGCCTATATCACCGGTCACTGCTCGGTGGGTTACTCGCTGGCGGCTGCCTGCGAAAACCGCATCAAGGGCGACGAGGAGCCCCAGAAGTGGAACGTGGCCTTTTGGCTGATCCTGGCCGGTGCCGTTTCCCTGGGTCTGTATCTGGTCAACCCCGAGGCTCTGACCCCGCTGCAGACGGTGTCCATCCTGTTTGGCTTCCCGGTCTGCTTCGCCATCCTGGCGCTGGTGCTCAGCTTCTTCCGGCAGCTGAAGAAGGACTTCCCCGAAGGCCTGCCCATCCCGCAGCATGCTGGTGAAAAGATCTACGGCAAGCCTGAAGAAGAGGAAGAAGAGACTGTGGCCGGCTGAGCCATTTAGTTGAAAAAAGATTTCCGGCCTTCCCCGCACAGGGGGAGGCCGGATTACCTAAAAGAAAGGGAAGAGAGAAGGATGCAGATCGGGACACAAGCGCCCCGCTCCGCCCCCGAATACTGGGATGTGGCGGTAATGGGGGCCGGCCCGGCAGGTATTGCCGCCGCCTGCACCGCAGCGAGAAACGGCCTGCGCACCCTGCTGGTGGAAGCAGGGGAAAAGATCGGCGGTGTGATGAGCTCCTGCCCCGGCATGATGCTGGGGGCAGGCTATCCCCTTGGCCGGAGCATCGGCGGTTTCTTTGAGGAATTTACCCAAAGGCTCTACCAGGCCGACCCGCCCCGGGCCGAGCGCCGGGTATGCGCCATCCCTGAATTTGGCCCCGAGGTGATCTACGACCCGGACTATGCCTTGTTCCAGCTGTATGCCATGCTGGAAGAGGCGGGGGCGCAGCTGAGGCTGTCCACCCGGATGGAGTCGGTCACCATGAAGGGCGACCGGATCGCCTCCGTCCGGCTGTTTGGCCCGGAGGGAATGCGGGAGGTCCAGGCCGGCGTCTGGCTGGATTGCACCGGAAACGGGGACCTGGCCGCCGCGGCTGGGGTTCCTTTCCAACTGGGCGATAAAAACGGCAGCATGATGGGCGCCACCCTGACCTTTTTCATGGAGCAGGTGGACTGGGAAAAAAGCCTTTGCCCAGCCGGATCTTTACCATACCGCCCTGGCGGAAAAGGGGATCCGGGAGGGACGGCTTCATCCGGATATTACAGCGGGCTGCGGCATGAATATCAGCACGGTGCACCGGTTCCTTACTTCTCTGCTGGCCACGGGCTATGCGGTGCAGGAGGAGGAATCCGGCCTGTACCGGCTCACCTTTGGCTTCTGCCGGTTGGGGGACAGCATCCGGGCCAATACCGAGCTCCACTCTCTCTGTCTGCCCTATCTGCGCCAGATCGCCCAGCAGACCGGCTGGACGGCTCTTCTGGTGCGGGAATATGATATGACCGCCCTCTGTGCCGAAGCAGTGCCCGGGGAGCGGGCCGGCGGGGCGCTGCCCCGGCGGGATATGGCGCCTTTGCAGGCCAGTGCCTCGGGCCGGCTGCTGCTCACCGGCTGGAATGCCCGCCGGCTGGAACAGCTGGCCCAGATGAGGGGGCTGAGAGGGGGCGGCCCTTCCACCCTGGCGGCTCTGCGCCGGGAACTGGTGATGGTGCGGGCCCGGGGCTATGCCCTGGATAACGAGGAGACCGAGCCGGGCTGGCGGGGGCTGGCGGTGCCTCTGCGGGATTACACCAACCAGCCGGTGGCAGCCCTGGAAGTGCGGGGCCCGGTGCGGGCCTGGCCGGAGGACGAAGCCCTGGAACCCCTGGAAGCGCTGAACCGGGCAGCGGCCCAGCTCTGTGCCTTTTTGGGGTATGACCCGGCCCGGGATCGTCCCCCTGCTTTCCGGCGATGAGGGAATCTTCTCCCTTTTTTGCGCAGCTCTTGTAAAAGCGGCAGGGAATATGGTATAGTCATACTGATTCGTTATGTAAAGCAGCTTCTGGGGAGGATTTTCATGAAGCGAAAAACAAACAGGGATTTTTCCCGGTATTTTTCGGTCAACCGAATGAACCGGGTTCCCTTGTATAAATTGCTGGTCAGCGGTTTGCTGGCCGTGACCCTTACGGCAGGCCTGGGCACCGGTATAGCGGTGTGGGCCTTTTCGGGTGCCGGGCAGGAAACTTCGGTGCAGGCCGAGCTGAGCCCCACCCCCACGCCTGCGCCCACGGCTACCCCCACCCCCACACCCCAGCTGAGACAGGTGAAGATGGAGATCGCCACCGTCCAGCAGAGCATCGGCGTGGATCTGGTGGAAGAGGTGGATGGGGAGGAATTCCCCCTCACCGGGGAGCCCTTTGTGGTGCTGATCACCGATGAGGATGAGAATACCCAGAGTTATGATATCGACCCGGATACCGGCACCCTGCTGGTGGAGAAGGTGGGACCGGGCGATTACCGGGTAGAACTGGAAGAGAAGGAAGGCTACGCCCTGCCCGAGCCCCAGACCGTCACCGTCAAGGAAAAGGTGGTCTATGTGGCCGATACCGCCGCAGTGGCGGACAAGATTGTCCAGTCCAACCAGGTGGTGGAATCTCAGGAGGACAATATCTATGGGCAGGTGGCCGATGCGGTGGTCACCCCGCCCTCCGATACGGTGGAATATGTGGATTCCTCCAGCGAGAGCGTCAGCGAGGAGATTCAGGTGTACACCGGCGCCAAGCTGAATGATGAGGGCTATATGCTCCTGAAAGACGGCACGGTCACCGATTACAAGCCGGCGTTCGATACGGCCACCGGCTATCTGGTAAAGGCGGTGCGTTCCGCGCTGCCCAGCCCCACCCCGGTGCCGGTGCCCTCGGTGATCCTTACGCCCACCCCTGCGCCGGAGCCCACCGAAAGCCCGGAAGCTACCCAGACGCCGGAGCCCAGCCAGGGCGCTGCGTCGGGCGCGACTTCCCAGGCCCTTTCCCAGACTCCCAGCCCCACCGGGGCGGCTCTCTGGGCCCAGCAGCTGAGCGGCTGGTTTGCCGACCGGCTGGGCCGGCTGGGGGCAGGTCTGCCCCTGCGGGCATCCAGTGTGGATTTCGCTTCCTGGCCGGATGAGATCCTCCTGTATGACATGGACAAGCATACAATGGCCAGCAATGAGGAGTATCCCTTTGATCTCTCGGTGGACACCGTATCCACCGAGACCGGCGAGGTGCTCTATTCCGGCTGGAATACCATTGACGGCAAAAAATACTATTTTGACCCCGAGACCCATGCGCCGGTTACCGGCACCCAGGTGATCGGCGGCGTTACCTATCATTTCGACTCCAACGGTGTGCTCAAGCAGGAGACCCGTGGCGTGGACGTGAGCAAATATCAGGGCAACATCGACTGGAACCAGGTAAAGGCTGCCGGATACGAGTTTGCCATCATCCGGGTAGGCTACCGGGGTTACGGCAGCGGCGCCCTGGTGGAGGACTCCCACTTCCGCCAGAATATCCAGGGAGCCACCGCCGCAGGGCTTCAGGTGGGCCTGTATTTCTACAGCCAGGCCATCAATGAGGAGGAAGCGGTGGAAGAGGCCAGCATGGTGCTGCGCCTGTGCAGAGGCTACCGGCTGGATTACCCCATCTACTTCGACACCGAGAAGGTGGCGGGGGATACCGGACGGGCCGACTCCCTCAGCCGGGCCGAGCGCACTGCCTGCGCAGTGGCCTTCTGTGAGACCATCCGCAACGCGGGTTACACCGCAGGTGTGTATTCCTATGCCAGCTGGTTCTATAATCAGCTGAACATGTCCAATTTCGGCAATTACCAGATCTGGATCGCCCAGTACCGGGATGTGCTGGACTTCTCCGGCCGGTACAACATGTGGCAGTATGCCAGCGATGGCTGCGTGCCGGGCATCTCCAAGCTCTGCGACCTGAACATCGCCTATTGATCGGCAAAAATCATAAAAATCCCCCTGCGTCCTGGACGCAGGGGGATTTTTGATGGAAAAACTCAGTTGAATTTGAAAAGTTTCTGGGCCAGCCGGTAGACGCCCAGGGTCACGGCCTCACCCGGCCTGCCCGGCAGGTCGGTTACGGCGCTGAAATAGAAATAGCGGAACTTGCGGTAAAGCCGTTCATCCTGTTTTTTCAGGTCTTCCCACAGCCGGCGCTTTTTGGCCCGGGCCTCCGCCGTGCCTGCCAGGGTGCAGAATACCGAGGAAACACACATCATCATGGCCAGGTAATGCTTCATATAGCGGGCCAGCTTTTTCTGTTCCGGGGGCAAGGCAAACAGGTCGGGTTTGGCCATCATCAGCCGGGTCACCCGCAGCTGCTGGTCCACCCGCTTGATCATTACCGCCTCGTTCACCGACTGGTCCGCCCGGCCGATAAAGTACCGGTAAAGATCCAGGTCCAGGTAATACAGGCTGTGCACATAGGGCAAGGGCTGGTACACGAAGATGTTATCCACATAGAAGGTGTGCTTGGGCAGTTCCAGCCCGCTGTCCCGCAGTACCTGGGTGCGGTAGATCACCGAGTGCATCAGCAGGTTCTGGGAGGGCACAAAATGACCGATTTCCGCCCAGGTAAAGGGCCGGTCTTTGGGGAAGACGGTGCGGTAGTTCACCGAGTGGCGGGTGTTGTCCTCCACATGCTCATAGACATAGTTGCAGATGACCAGGTCGATGGGGGCGTCCTGCCGGGAAAAGGCCCGCAGCCGGTCCATCACGGTTTTCAGGCAGGCTTCGTCCAGCCAGTCGTCCGAGTCCACCACCTTGTAGTACAGGCCCTGGGCATGGCGGATCCCCTGGTTCACGCCCTCCCCGTGGCCGCCGTTGGGCTGGTGGATCACCCGGATGATCTCGGGATATTGGCCGGCCCATTCATCGGCCTTTTGAGGGGTCTCGTCGGTGGAACCGTCGTCCACCAGGATGATCTCCGCCTCCGGCCCGGCGCTGAGCAGGGTCTGGATGCAGTGGTCCATGTATGCGGCCGAATTGTAGCAGGGTACGGCAAAGGTAATAAGCTTCATGATCCTTCTCCTCATAAAGGAAATAAACCGCAAAAGAAAAATGCCCCATAAGGGGGAAGATACTCTTGGCCATAGTATACCATGAAACGGCGGCCCGCACCATAGAAAAACGCAAATCTGGGCGATTTGGCACCTTTGGGCAAAATTATGAAAATTGTGCGGAAAGCCCGGCACCCGGGGCAGAATATAGACAAACACCGGCGAAATCATGTATAATATATAAAATATGTAAAAGACAACGAAGTTTTCCCGTTAGGGGTATATCTGCTCTGCAAAACGCAGGCGGGAATCAAAAAGAATGGATCGAAAATCAAGATGAAAAATCATACGGAATTCAAGGGGACGCCCCAGCTGATCCGGGGTATCCCCCGCAGAATTTTGCTGATGGTGCTGGACCTGCTGCTGGTGGTGGCAGGCTATCTGATCGCCACGATGCTTCGCTTCGAGTTTGATTACCAGGTGGTTTACCACCATTGGGGCACCATGCTGGAACACCTGCCCTGGATGCTGCTCACCTATGCGGTCTGTTTCTGGGTGGGCGGCCTGTATGAGGTGATGTGGGAATTTGCCGGCACCCGGGATCTGGTGCGGCTGGCATCCCTGGTCTGTGTGGCCACCGGCATCATCCTTATTGGCAACGAGTATGTGCATGGCGTATTGTTCCGCACTGTCATCTGCATCGGCGCGCTGCTCCATGTCTGCCTTCTGGGCGGGATCCGGATGCTTTGGAAGCTGATCCGGTTCAATCCTTTCACGCCCCCGGCCTATACCCCCGGGCAGCTGCGCAGTTCCCAGATGCCTTTGCTCATTGTGGGCGCCGGCAACGCGGGCGCCTGGGCCGTAAAGCTCTGCAAGCAGAAAAAGAACGCCGGGTTCGGCAACCCGGTGGTAATTGTGGACGATGACGAGGCCAAGCACAATCTGCGGATCCAGGGCGTGCCGGTGCGGGGCAGTATTTCCGATGTGCCGGCCCTGGTCAAGCGGTACCGCATCCGGGAGATCGTCATTGCCATCCCCACCCTGAAAGGCGAGCGGCTGAACGAGGTGGTCAACCTGTGCAACAGCACCCATTGCCGGGTGCGGATGCTCAGCGACCCCCAGGTGCTGGATGCCAACGGGAACCCGCCCCAGGCAGGCTTCCGGGAACTGAATACCTCCGACTTCCTTTCCCGGGAAGAGATCCGGCTGGATACCGAGCAGATCAGCGGCTACCTGACCGACAAGGTGGTTCTGGTCACCGGCGGCGGCGGCAGCATCGGCAGCGAGCTTTGCCGCCAGATCATGCGGTTTTCTCCCCGCCAGCTGCTGATTTTTGACATTTACGAAAACTGCGCCTATGAGCTGGAATGTGAGCTCAAGTTCCGTTATGGGGCCGACGCCCCCATCATCACCCTCATCGGTTCGGTGCGGGATAAGGCCCGGTTGGATGAGGTGTTCCAGCAGTACCATCCCACGGTGGTGTTCCACGCGGCGGCCCACAAGCATGTGCCCCTGATGGAGGTAAGCCCGGCCGAAGCGGTGAAGAACAATGTGTTCGGCACCAAGAATCTGCTGGTGGCTGCCAGCGAGCATGGGGTAGACCGGTTTGTCCAGCTTTCCACCGACAAGGCGGTGAACCCCACCAACGTGATGGGCGCCACCAAGCGGCTGTGTGAGATGCTGATCCAGACCTTTGCCCAGAATACCACCATGCGGTGTACCGCCGTGCGGTTCGGCAATGTGCTGGGCAGCCACGGCAGTGTGATTCCCCTCTTTGAGCGGCAGATCAAGGCCGGCGGCCCGGTCACCATTACTCACCCGGATATTGTGCGGTATTTTATGACCATCCAGGAAGCGGCCCGGCTGGTGCTGCAGGCGGGCGGCATGGCCACCTCGGGCAGTATCTATGTGCTGGATATGGGCGAGCCGGTGCGGATCATGGACCTGGCCAAAAAGCTCATCCGCTTTTACGGCTATGAGCCGGGGGTGGATATTGAGATCAAGGTGACCGGCCTTCGCCCCGGGGAAAAGCTCTATGAAGAGCTGATGATGGATACCGAACAGGATAAAATGAAGAAAACGGCCCATAATAAGATCTTCGTGGCGCCCAATCTGGATGTGGATCTGGCGGCTTTTTACGATGCGCTTCAGCTGTTGGGCCAGGCCGCAGAGCATAACGACGAGAATGTAGTGTATCTGCTGGAAAGAATGGTGCCCACCTATCATCCCAACCGGGAAATGATGAAGGACGAAAAAAAAGAGGGCCAGCAAGAGCAGATGCAGAAAGAAGGCTGACAAGGCCGAAAGGGGATAAGGCGCGGTGTATCAAAAATTTGTCAAGCGTGGGCTGGATCTGGTGCTTTCCTTCTGCGCGCTGGTGGTCCTGAGCCCCCTGTTGCTGGCCATTTCGGTCTGGATCAAATGCGACAGCCCCGGGCCGGTGCTGTTCCGGCAAAAGCGGGTGGGGAAGGGAAAAGATCTGTTCTTTATCCTCAAGTTCCGCACCATGCGCACCGATACCCCCAAGGATGTGCCTACCCACCTTTTGCAGGACCCGGACGCCTATATTACCCGAAGCGGCCATTTCCTGCGCAAAACCAGCCTGGATGAATTGCCCCAGATCTGGAACATCCTGGTGGGGCAGATGAGCATTGTGGGGCCTCGGCCTGCCCTCTGGAACCAGTACGATCTGCTGGAAGAGAGGGATAAATACGGGGCCAATGACGTGACCCCCGGCCTGACCGGCTGGGCCCAGGTGAACGGCCGGGACGAATTGGAGATTCCCGTCAAGGCAAAGCTGGACGGGGAATATGTGGCCCGGCTCAGTTTTGGGATGGATCTGAAATGTTTCTTCCTCACCATTGCCCGGGTGCTGACCCACAAAGGCGTGGTGGAGGGCGGCACTGGCCAGGCAGGCCGGCAGCCGGATCAAAAAAAGGATTGAGAAAAGGGCAGGCCTTGGGCCCGCCCTTTTTGTGTGCCAAAAAGGCGGCGCATCTCCCCAAAAGGGAAATGCGCCGCCTTTTCAATCACAGTATCAAGCCGAAACCGATCCGCAGAGGTTCAGGAGGGATCTTCCGGGGAAGAATCCCTGCCGTTGAGAAGAGCGGCGGCATCCCGAAGAGCCTGCTCTTCCAGCTGGCGCTGCTCCTGAGCCTGAAGAGAAGCTTCCTCCTGCTTGGCCCGGTACAGCCGGGAAACCTCCCGCCATTCGGCAACGAACGCCGCCCATACGGCGATCAGCAGCAAAAAGGTGCAGGCCAGAACGATCAGGCGGGTATAGAAATCAAAAAAACTGTAGGCGGCCAGCAGGTAAAGCGCCACACCCAGCCCGGCGGAAAGCAAAAGGCAGATCACAAGCGGTTGCAGCATGCGTTTCAGCATGGAAAGAGACCCTCTCTTCCTGTAGGATTCAGCGGGCAAAAGACCTTATTTCGTGCCGAAAATACGGTCGCCGGCGTCGCCCAGGCCGGGAACGATATAGCCCTTCTCGTTCAGATGATCATCCAGAGCAGCCACATAAATGTCCACATCCGGATGGGCCTCGTGCAGGGCCTTCAGGCCTTCGGGGGCGGCGATGATGCCGATAAACTTGATGTTCTGGGCACCACGTTTCTTGATCTGGGTGATGGCATCCCGGGCGCTGCCGCCGGTGGCCAGCATGGGATCCAGCACGATCACTTCCCGCTCCTGGATATCCGAGGGAAGCTTGCAGTAGTATTCCACAGGCTCCAGGGTCTCCTCGTTGCGGTACAGACCGATGTGGCCGATCTTGGCGGCGGGCAGCAGGCTCAGCATGCCGTCCACCATGCCCAGGCCGGCCCGCAGGATGGGCACCAGGGCCAGCTTACGGCCGGCAAGCACCTGGGTGTGGGCCACGGCAATGGGGGTCTCAATCTCCACCTCTTCGGTGGGCAGATCCCGGGTGGCCTCGTAGCACAGCAGCATGGCAAGCTCGCTTACCAGCTCCTTGAACTCCTTGGTGCCGGTGCTCTTGTTGCGGAGCAGGCTGACTTTATGCTGGATCAGGGGATGACTGACGATCATAGGCTGCTTATTCATGGTTTAACGCTCCCTTTTTTCTATAGATTGGCTTTTGGCCATATGCGCAAGGCAGACTAAAGCGGGCAGGCGCCGGGGCGCCGCCCTCCGTTTGGGGTACGGCACTCAGGGCCGTTTTTCCAGCTCGGTGAGCTTGTCGATGCGGCGCTGATGCCGCCCGCCTTCAAAGGGGGTATTCAGGAAGATATCCACCAGTTCGGCGGCAAGGCCGGAGCCCACCACGCGGCCGCCCATGCACAGGGCGTTGGCATCGTTGTGGCGGCGGGTATACTCGGCGCTGAAAGCGTCGCTGCAGCAGCAGGCGCGGATGCCCTTAATCTTGTTGGCGGCAATGGAAATGCCCACGCCGGTGCCGCAGAACAGCAGGGCGCAGCGGCATTCGCCCTTGACCACTGCCTCACAGGCGGGCAGGGCCATATCGGGATAATCGCAGGAAACCGGCTCATGGCAGCCGAAATCCTGATAGGCGATCCCTTTTTCATCCAGATGCTGCTTGATTTGCTCTTTCAGAGCAAAGCCGCCGTGGTCTGCGGCCAGCGCGATCGGTTGACTCATATCAATTGCTCCTTTCGGTTCCATATGGGCCGCCCGGAACAGGGCCCGCCCGTTTTTCCAGATGTTATCCCGGGGCGCGGTTCAGTTTTCGCCGGCACTCAGTTTCTCCCGGCGTTCCCGCTCCGCCTGGCTCAGGCGCAGATATTCGGGCGTGAGAAATTCCGGGGGTACGGTTTTTCCCTCGGCATACATGCGCCGGGCCGCCAGGCAGACGCCCAGAGCCCGGGAACCCCGCAGGGGGGCAGGCAGGAGAAAAACATCTTCCCCCGGGCCAACCTTATTATAACACAGCGAGGCCCCGTCACCAACAAAAAAGAGGGGCTTTTTACAAACTTTGCAAAATTCGGCCGCTGCTTCGGCTTTCTGGGCGGCATCCGGGCAGAGGCGCCGGCTTTCAAGCCCCTCAAAGGCAGACCAGTACACCTCACCCCGGCGGGCGTCCAGGGCGCTGATCAGGGTACCCTGAACCGGATGGCAGAGGGCGAGGGCTTCCAGGGTGCTGACCCCGGCGCAGGGCGTATGGTGAGCAAAGGCCAGCCCTTTTACCAGGGCAAGGCCGATGCGAAGCCCGGTGAAACTGCCCGGGCCGGCGCACACACCATAAAGATCCACCTGGGCAGGGCTCAGGCCGGTGGCCCGGAAAGCGGTGTCTGCCAGTTCCAGCAGAGTTTCGCTGTGGGTCAGCCCTCCGTTCAGGCTCACCTCATATAAAAGTTCATCGTCCTGCATCAGGGCAATGCCGGCCTTGCGGCCGGCCGAATCGATACCCATACAGATCATTTGCTTCGCTCCTTACAAATCCGGGCAGCCGGTAATGGTGATCCGGCGGCTGTCCTCTTGTTCCATCCGGCGGATATCCACCCGAATGGGGTGCTCCGGCTCCAGCAGATCGGCAAAATTCTCACTCCACTCGGCGGCCACCACTGCGCCTTCGTCCAGATAATCGTAAAAGCCGGCGCCGGCCAGATCCTCTTCGGTGGAGATCCGGTACAGATCAAAATGGGCCAGAGGCCTGGGGCCCCGGTAGTAATTCACAATGGCAAAGGTGGGGCTGGAAACCGGATCCAGGCAGCCGAGCCCCTTGGCCAGCCCTTCACAGAAAGCGGTTTTGCCTGCCCCCAATCCGCCGGTAAAGGCCACCAGGGAGCCGGCCGGCAGTACCGCCGCCATCTTTTCCCCCAGGGCTACAGTTTCGGCCCGGCTATGGGTGATGTATTCCATACAAAAAGCTCCTTTCCGGCATTATTCGGTGGGCGCGGTCTTGACCACCAGCACTCCGTCAATCACCTGGGCGCAGCCGCTTTCCGGCCAGGCGGGCATATCCTGAAATTCTTCCGTTCCCCAGATCTGACCGGCGGTTTCCGGTTCGCATCCCTGGATATCCAGCCCGCACCAGGTGCGCAGGAAGGATATGTAGTGGTAGGCGTCATACTGAACAATGCCGCCCAGCCCGGTCAGGCCGGAGGTATCGATCTGGTCTCCCTCAATCAGGGTTTCCGCATAGCTGTTGCTGATCATGACAGGAATACCGGCATAGTATCCTTCGGTTTGCTGGATCCGGTCGGCCATACGGACCATATTGCTGTAAACCCGTTCGTACTGGTACTCCATATGGGTGTATCCTGCGTTTACTAGAACCGTCCAGCTCAGGCAGAGCCCCAGGGCGGCCAGGGGAACGGCGACGGCTGCCGCCTGGCGCAGAGGCAGGAAGGCGTCCCTGCTGTCCAGCAACAGCTGGGTCAGGGCTAAAACCAGCAGGAAGGGGACGGTCAGGCTGTATCGCATCAGCAGATGGGAGCTGACTTCACTGGTCAGTACCTCCACATAGTTGGTGCCCAGCGGGATCAAAACCAGAATCAGCGCCAGTACCGGCAGCGCCCAGGGCCGCCGCCAAAGGCGTTGGGCCCAGACGCAGCCCAGCAAGAGCAGGGCCAACAAAAGATACATGATCCAGACAAAGCGCTGTCCCCATACCGAATTCCCCAGGACGGGGAATTCAAAAAACAGATAACGGGCCCCCTCCCGCCAGGCGCTGAAGAGAAGGTACAGCCGGTTGAGCAGGACGGCGATGCTGAGTTCGCTCCCTCCGCCCAGAGCGCTGATCCCCTGGTAATCGGCCAGAGTCTGGCCGCTGCGGGCCAGGGAGAGATACAGCATGACAAAGTAGAACAGCACTCCCAAAATCACGCTGAGGATCATGGGCAGGGCATCGACAAAAAATGCCCGGAAGGAGGGCTGCTCCCGCAGAAGACGCAGGATGAGCACCGAACAGAACAACAGAAGGGTGACCCCGGCGTAGGCCTGATAAATCCCCATGCTGCAGCCCAAAGCCAGGGCCGCCAGCAAGGTGCCGGGTACTTTGCGGCGGCAGCAGGCCAGCCGGGCCGCCGCCACGGCCAGCAGTATGCTGAGGAAATAGCCGTCTGCCGTGAACATATAGGCAAAGCCGGAGGCCACACTGGGCATGGTGACCATGAGGAGCCCGGCCAGGCCGGCCAGGGCAGGGCTGCGGATATCCAGCAGATCCACCACCAGCACCGCAGCCAGGGCCAGGTAGAAGAGCACCAGCAACCCGGTAAACCAGGAAAGAATGGCATTGGAGGAAGGCGCGCAGGCCCATTTCAGCAGCCAGCGCCCCAGCATCACCTTGCTCTGGTCCGCGTAGAAGTTGTACTGCCAGTCATGTTCCGGCAGCATGTTGGTCAGGATATACAGATGGCAGAGCAAGCCGCCCACCAGGGCCGACAAGAAGGCTGCCCGGCGATTGGCAGGGGCAAAAAGGGAGAGAAGTTTTCCCAAAATGGCATCCGGAGTGGCAAGCTTCCGGGGCTGAGTGATGACAGGCTGTGACATGGCGATCCTTTCTCCCGATAAGACAATCGAAAAATGGCTATAACTTTAAAAATTATAGCATAAAGCAGGGTGTTTTGCAAAACGGGGAAAGCTGGCAAATCCGGCCTGGGGCGGCCTTGTTCCCGTAAAAAAAGCTTGTTATAATGGGGTTTGAAATCAAGACGGCCGGCAGGGAGGAAGAAGAATGGAAGAAGAGCGTTTTCGGGCTCAGATGGAAAAAGCCAATGAGCAGAACCCTTTCATGAAGCACAACGGTATCCGGGCCATCTGGCTGGATGAAAGACAAGCCCGGGTGGAGGCACAGATCGGCCCCGGTTCCCTCAATGCCATGGGCACCGTACATGGCGGACTGATGATGGCGGCGGCGGAAATTGCCTGCGGGCTTCTGGTGCGCAGTGACGGGCGGAAGTATGTGACCCTGGATTCCTCTTTCCGCTTTCTGCGCTCCAGTACGGCGGAACGGATCGAGGCCCGGGCCGAACGGGTCAAGGGCGGCCGCACCGTGAGCTTTGCCCGGGCCCAGGTGATCGAGCCGGACACCGGCCGGCTTCTGGCCGAGGGGGATTTTACCTTCTACTGCCTGGAGTGAGAGGAGAGATAGGGAATGGCCCAGATCATAGAAATCAAGGACTTCGGTCAGCCGGAGCTGGACCTGTTTGCCCGGCTCACGGAAAATCAGCTCCGCAACCGGCTGGAACCGGAGAAAGGCATCTTTATTGCGGAAAGTCCCAAGGTGATCCGTACCGCCCTGGAGGCGGGCTGCGAGCCGGTGGCCCTGCTGATGGAGGAAAGGCATCTGGAAGGCCAGGGAGCCGCACTGATCCGGCTTTGCGGGGAGATACCGGTCTACACCGGCCAGCGGCAGCTGCTGGCGGAGCTTACCGGCTACGCCCTCACCCGGGGAATTTTGTGCGCCATGCGCCGGCCTCGCTCCCTGACGCCGGAAGAGGCCTGCCAGGGCGCCCGGCGGGTGGCTGTGCTGGAAAATCTGGTGGATTCCACCAATATGGGGGCGATTTTTCGGTCGGCTGCCGCACTGAATATGGATGCGGTGCTCCTTACCCCCTCCTGCAGCGACCCTTTGAACCGGAGAGCCGTGCGGGTGAGTATGGGCACGGTGTTCCAGATCCCCTGGGCCCGCCTGGGCCAGGAACCTGGCTCCTGGCCGGAGCAGGGGATGGCCAGGCTGAGAGGGATGGGCTTTAAAACCATGGCCATGGCCCTCAGCAAGGAGGCCCTGGATCTGCGGGACCCCCGCCTGGCGGCAGAAGAAAAACTGGCGGTAATTCTGGGGACAGAGGGGGACGGGCTGGCCCGCAGTACCATTGCGGATTGCGATTATACCGTCTGCATCCCCATGGCCCATGGGGTGGATTCTCTCAATGTAGCGGCGGCCTCCGCCGTGGCTTTCTGGCAGTTGGGAAACCGGTGAAAAATTTGCCCGGGCGAAAAGAAGACCGAAAACTTCCCCAAGGCAAAAAAATATCCTGCAAAACAGGCGCATCCGATCCGCGGATGCGCCTGTTTTACATTTTATCTGGTATGGCCCTTTTGGGATGCGGCAAAAGCCGGGAGGGCGCCAAGAGGGGAAAGACTTTCGGCCGACAGCTCTTGACAAGGAAGACGATCCTCCCATATAGTTAACGTCGTTAACTATACGGGAGGGCTGTTTGAATGGAATGAACCGAGATGATGCGCTGCCAGCAGCAGGTGCAGAAGATTATGCGGGCGCTGCTGCCGGCGCACAAATCGCTGCTGACAGGGAGCGAGTGCGAACTTCTGGCGCACCTGTATTTTAGGCCGGACCAGAATACGCCCATTTTGCTCAGCCAGAGCAGCGGAATGAAAAAAGAGGCGGTGAGCCGCTGCCTGAAATCGTTGTATGAAAAGAATTGTATACGCAAGCAGAGGCAGCCATCGGATGAGCGGAGCTATCAGCTTTTTATTACCGAAACGGGCCTTGCCGAACTGAAGAAAGGGTACGAAAGTATTTTGCAGCCCTTCTGTGATTTGTGGCGTAGCGCCGGCGAAGAGTTTGAAGCATTTATGCGCTGCGCGGATGCACTCGCTGCCCGTATGGATAAGGAACAGGAGATTTCCCATGATGATGAAGTTTTATGACGCGCTGCAGCTGGACCCTGCGATTCTGAAGCGAAAAATTGCCGATTGTGGCGGCAGGCGGCAAAAGGCGTATTATTGGGCGGCCATGGCGCTGCGGTCGGTTTTGATTGTGGCCTTTGCGGGGGGTTCATCAGCGCCTTATCCGCCGTGTTCGGCGCCGATAACACCCCCATGGCGGTGGCGTTGTTCTGTATTCTGCTGAGCGTCCGCTTTGTGAACTTTGAGTATTGCATCGGGGATTCCCTTCTGGCCCTGGCCGCTGTACTGGCCATTTTGGTGCTGGCGCCGGCGGCAGCGGTGTTATTTCCGCCGGTATTTTTGATCCCGCTGCATTTCCTTGCTTTTTTTGCCCTGCTCTTCCTGACTGCCCAAAGACCCGAAATGGGGAATGGAGGCCTGTACAGTTTTGCCTATATCTATCTGACGGGCAATCCGGTGCTGGGAGAAGCTCTGGTGCGCCGCGGGTTGCTTGCCTTGACGGAGTATCTGCTCTGTGGGGCGATTCTGGTACTCAAACATCGGAATCGGCACACCGGGATCCGGTTCGGGGATGTGGTGAAAAACTTTGTTCCCTGCGGGCCGCTTTGCCTGTGGCAGCTTCGCATGGCGCTGGGAGTAAGCCTAATCCTGTCTGCCGGGCAGATATTCCGTGTGGAACGGTTTATGTGGATGGGCTTTGCCTGTGCTTCGCTGCTCTCGGAATATCCCTACTCTTCCCGTGTTTCCCTTCGGTTTTGGCAGCGGATACAGGGGGCTATTGCGGGCTCCTGCGCATTTTTGATCCTGTACCTTGTCATGCCGCAGTCCCTTCGCCCGTTGATGGGGCCGATGGGAGGTCTTTGCCTGGGATTTTGCACCGATTATCGGTACAAGACCGCCATGAACTGTTTTGGGGCACTGATGCTGGCAGCCGGAATTTACGGAATATGGGGAGCGGTGCTTTTGCGAATTCTGGACACTACCCTGGGCGCGGCGGCCGGTCTGACGGTGGCCGTGCTGTTTCGTCGGCTGGCGGCCCTCAGATTTCAGCCGGATCTGGAATAAGAACAAAGCCGGGAATGAGCTGCCGAAATCGGGGAAGAACGTTTTTGAGGAGCGCTCAAAATACCTGATATGGCTGCCCGGAACAAACACGGAAGCAAGGCCGCAAAATAAAAAAAGAAAACCCCCGCACATTTCCCCAAAAGGAATGTGCGGGGGTTTATTTTTAGCTGTTGACCTCAGCAGTCAGATCCTGCCGTCCTGCGGCTTTATGCCGCAGCCAAGGGAGCGGGAAGGCGCCTGGCCTTCCCGGCAACCCGAAGGAAAAAGCAGATTCTTACTTGCGGGGGTTCTTGATAGCAGCCTGACCGGCAGCCAGACGAGCGATGGGCACACGGAAGGGAGAGCAGCTCACGTAATCCAGGCCGATGTTGTGGCAGAACTCCACGCTGGAGGGGTCGCCGCCATGCTCGCCGCAGATGCCCAGACCCAGGTTGGGGTTGGTGGCGCGGCCGTCGACAGCAGCCATCTTGACCAGCTTGCCCACGCCGATCTGATCCAGGTGCTGGAACGGATCGCTCTCGTAGATCTTGTGGTCGTAGTAAGCGCCCAGGAACTTGGCGGCGTCGTCACGGCTGAAGCCGAAGGTCATCTGGGTCAGGTCGTTGGTGCCGAAGCTGAAGAAGTCAGCTTCCTTGGCGATCTCACCGGCAGTCAGGGCAGCACGGGGGATCTCGATCATGGTGCCGACCTCATACTTCATGTCCAGACCGGACTCGGCGATCAGCTTGTCCGCAGTGGCAACCACCACGTCCTTGACGAACTTCAGCTCTTTCTTGTCGCCAACCAGGGGGATCATGATATGGGGAACGATCAGCTCGCCCTTCTCTTTGCTCACGTTGATGGCAGCGGTGATCACAGCCACAGTCTGCATCTCAGCGATCTCGGGGTAGGTCACAGCCAGACGGCAGCCGCGGTGGCCCATCATGGGGTTGAACTCATGCAGGCTCTCCACGATGTTGGTCAGCTCTTCGGCGGTGATGCCCATGTCGGCAGCCAGATCCGCGATCTCCTCAGCCTTGGTGGGCAGGAACTCGTGGAGAGGGGGATCCAGGTAACGGATGGTCATGGGACGGGTGCCCATGATGCGGTACATGGCCTCGAAGTCGCTCTGCTGATAGGGCTCAACCTTGGCCAGAGCCTTCTTGCGATCCTCCACAGTACGGGCGCAGATCATCTCACGCACGGCCTTGATACGGTCGGCAGCGAAGAACATATGCTCGGTACGGCACAGGCCAATGCCCTCGGCGCCCATGTCCACAGCGTTCTGGGCGTCGGTGGGGTTGTCGGCGTTGGTGAACACCTGAATCTGACGGGCAGCGTCAGCCCAGCCCATGAATCTCTGCAGGTAGGGGTTCTCGGTGGCAGCCACGGTGGCGATCTGGCCAGCGTAGATGTTGCCGGTGGAGCCGTCGATAGAGATCCAGTCACCCTCGGTGAACTTGTGGCCGTTGATCTCGAAGGTCTTGGCCTCGTAGTCGACCTTCACATCGTTGTCATTGCCGCAGCCGGAAACGCAGCAGGTGCCCATGCCGCGGGCAACCACGGCGGCGTGGCTGGTCATACCGCCGCGCACAGTCAGGATGCCCTGAGAAACCTGCATGCCCACGATATCCTCGGGGCTGGTCTCCAGACGGACCAGAACAACCTTGGGCATTTCCTTGGAAGCAACCTTGGCCTCGGCGTCCTCAGCGGAGAAGACGATCTGGCCGCAGGCAGAACCGGGAGAAGCAGCCAGGCCCTTGCCGATGGCCTCAGCGGCCTTCAGGGCGGCGGCGTCAAACTGGGGATGCAGCAGGGTATCCAGCTGCTTGGGCTCCACGCGCAGGACAGCCTCCTGCTCGGTGATCATGCCCTCGTCCACCAGGTCGATGGCGATCTTCAGAGCGGCCTGAGCGGTACGCTTGCCGTTACGGGTCTGCAGCATGAAGAGCTTGCCATCCTCGATGGTGAACTCCATATCCTGCATGTCGCGGAAGTACTTCTCCAGACGGGTAGCAATCTCCACGAACTGGTCGTACACCTCAGGCATCTGCTCCTGCAGGTGGCTGATGGGGGAAGGAGTACGCACGCCGGCAACCACGTCTTCGCCCTGGGCGTTGATCAGGTACTCGCCCATCAGCTTGTGCTCGCCGGTAGCGGGGTTACGGGTGAAGGCCACGCCGGTGCCGCTGCGCATGCCGCTGTTGCCGAAAGCCATCTGCTGCACGTTGACAGCAGTGCCCCACTCGTAGGGGATCTCGTTCATCTTGCGGTACACGTTGGCGCGGGGGTTATCCCAGGAACGGAACACGGCCTTGACGGCGCCGATCAGCTGCTCCTTGGGATCCTGGGGGAACTCGGTGCCCTGATGCTCGCGGTAGATGTTCTTGAACTCCACCACCAGCTCCTTCAGGTCCTCGGCGGTCAGCTCGATGTCCTGCTTCACGCCCTTGCGCTCCTTCATGGCGTCGATGCGCTCCTCAAAGAAGCTCTTGCCCACTTCCATAACCACGTCGGAATACATCTGGATGAAACGGCGGTAGGAGTCATAGGCAAAACGGGGGTTGTTGGTCTTCTTGGCCAGGCCTTCCACAGCCTCGTCGTTCAGGCCCAGGTTCAGGATGGTATCCATCATGCCGGGCATGGACATACGGGCGCCGGAACGCACGGAAACCAGCAGGGGGTTCTCCACGTCGCCGAACTTCTTGCCGGTGATCTTCTCCAGACCCTTCACATGCTCGAAGATGTCGGCGGTGATCTCAGCGTTGATCTCACGGCCGTCGGCATAGTACTGGGTGCAGGCCTCGGTGCTGATGGTGAAGCCCTGGGGAACAGGCATGCCGGCAGCGGTCATTTCCGCCAGACCGGCGCCCTTGCCGCCAAGAATGTTCTTCATGGTGGTCATGTCGCCGTTGAAGGCTTTGGTGCCTTCATCGAAAAAGTACAGATACTTTTTGCTCATTACTCTACCTCCAAAGATTATTTCATCCAGCGGAAAAATCCGCAAAAATGGCACATAAAAATAAGCATATTATATGCGTACTTATTATAACAAACCAACAGCCCGTATACTACTGTTTTTTTCCTGATTTTGAACAAGATTTGTCTTTAAAATATGTGCGTCTTGTTGCTTTTTCCCTTGCAAATATTTGAGATTTGAGTTACTTTATACTGGGTGGGAATTTTTGTTTTTCCGCTCTTGTGAAAATACCCCGCATATATTACAATAATAAAAGAGAGTGCTGGAAAGCCGGCCTCCGGGGCGCCGGAGAGCTGCCGGCAGAAGGGGCGGGCCCTGCCCGGCCCCATATAAGGAGGATCCCTATGGAACAGAACGCCGCCGCGGCCCTGCAGGCCGCCGAGGAACAGTACAAAGCCGTTTTTGAAAAGCATCTTGCCGCCGGGGTGCGCTTTATCTCCCGGGATGTATACATTGACCCGGAGGTGGAGATCGCGCCGGGGGCCACCATTCTGCCCGGTACCATCCTGCGGGGCAAAACGGTCATCGGGCCAGACTGCGTCATCGGCCCCCACAGCCTTTTGGAAAACACGGTGGTAGGCGCGGGCAGCACGGTGAATGCCAGCCAGGTGTATGATTCCCGGCTGGGCGAAAAATCCGCCGTGGGCCCCTTTGCCCATATCCGGGTGGGCACCGTCACCGCAAAGGGGGTGCACCTGGGCGCCTTTGTGGAAACCAAGAATTCTAACTTTGGGGAAGGATGCGCCGTCAGCCATCTGACCTATCTGGGCGACAGCGATGTGGGTGAATACTGCAACTTCGGCTGCGGCACCGTCACCTGCAACTACGACGGGGTGGGCAAGTACCGCACCGAGATCGGCGACTATGTCTTTATCGGCTGCAACACCAATCTGGTGGCGCCGGTGAAGGTGGGCGACGGGGCCTATACCGCCGCCGGCAGCACCATCACCGGGGAGGTGCCCGCCGGGGCGCTGGCAGTGGCCCGCAGCCGGCAGAAGAACATCGAGGGCTATGCAGCCAAAAAGCTGACCCCTTATATTGCAAAAAAGAAGAAAAAGAAGGAAGAAGGCTGCTGAAAAACAGCCAAAAGGAAGGCGGCGGAGTTTCCGCCGCCTTCTGTGGGAAAGAGGACTATGTTGAAATTGTTCGGAAAAAGCAGTCAGGAGGACTGGCTGATTGCCGGGTTGGGAAACCCGGAGCCCAAATATGACGGCACCCGGCACAACGCCGGTTTTGCTGCCCTGGATGAATTGGCCCGCCGCTGGGATGTGCCGGTGACCAAGACCAAATTCCAGGGCCTGTACGGCATTGCCCAGCAGGGGGAGAGAAAGGTCTACCTGCTCAAACCCATGACCTACATGAACCTGTCGGGAAACAGTATTGGCTCCCTGGCCGCCTTTTATAAAATCCCGCCCCAGCGGGTGATCGTGCTCTGCGATGACATTGACCAGCAGCCCGGCAAGCTGAGAATTCGGCCCCAGGGTTCGGCGGGCGGGCACAACGGGCTGAAAAGCATCATTGCCAGCCTTTCCAGCCAGGAGTTCAACCGGATCCGGATCGGGGTAGGCAAGAAGCCCAGCCCGGAATATGATCTGGCGGACTGGGTGCTGGGACGGTTTTCTGCCGAAGATAAAAAAGCCATTGAGGGCCGGTGGGACGACCTGGAAAAGGCCTGCCAGCTGATCATGGAAGGCAAGCTGGGAGAGGCCCAGAACCGATACAACCGCTGACGGCTTTCGGAAAGCCGGCGGCATGGCCCCCCCCCCCCAAGGGGGAGAACGCAGGCGAAAGATGGAACAGCTGTTTGTAGCCACAAAAGAATATCAGCGGCTGGCCGCCGGGCTTTCTCAGCCCGGCGTTACGGCTCTTTTCGGGATGCCGCCGGTGGGCCGGGCCCAGATACTGGCCCTGCTGAGCCGCCGGATGGAAAAGCCCCTGATCGTGGTGACGGCGGGGGAGGCGGAGGCCACCCGGTTTGCCCAGGACCTTTCGGCCCTGGGGCTTCGGGCCGAGGTCTTCCCCAGCCGGGACCTGGTGCTGCGCCCGGTGGAAGGCGTGGGCCGGGAATATGAGTACCGCCGTCTGGCCGTGTTGGGCAGTATGGTGGGCGGCCGGCTGGACGCGGTCTGCGTGCCGGCAGAGGGGCTCTTGCAGTATACCGTGCCCCGCGGGGAGTTCTGCCGCAACACCCTTACCTTGCGCCCGGAGATGGCCATTGAACAGAAGGAGCTGGTCAAGCGCCTTTCCGACGCGGGCTATGTCCGCCGGGGACAGGTGGAAGGGCCGGGCCAGTTCAGCGTGCGGGGCGGCATTGTGGACGTATACCCGCCCGATCAGAAGGCTCCCGCCCGGATCGAGTTCTGGGGGGATGAGATCGACACCCTGGCCGGCTTTGACCTGATGAGCCAGCGGCGCACCGACAGCCTGGAAAAGCTGCACATCTCCCCGGCCCGGGAGGTGCTGTTCGGGGACGCGGCCGAGACGGCGGCGGCCCTGCGGGCCTTCCTGGAAAAGGCGCCCGCCCGGCGGCGGAGCGTGCTGGCCGCAGCCATGGAGGGCGACCTGGCCCAGCTGGATGGGGGGCTGATCCCGGAGGATCTGGACAAATATATGGGGGTCCGGTACCCCAAGCCCGGCACCCTGCTGGAATATTTCGACTCGCCTCTGCTGGCCCTGGAAGAGCCGGGCAGCATCCGGGAGGCTCAGCGGGCCACCCAGTTCCGGCGGGAAGAGGAACAGAAGGGACTGCTGGAGGAGAAGATCCTCTGCCCGGGGCTGGATTCCTATTATCTGGACATGGGCTGGCTCAACCGCCAGACCAGCTTGTACCCCACCCTGGCCAGCGAGAACTTTGCCCGCACCCTGCCGGATCTGACCCTGCGGGAGATGGTGGATCTGCCCTGCCATGCCCTGCCCTCCTGGGGCGGGGAGGTGGCCACCCTGCGGGAGGACCTGGAACCCCTGCTGCAGCAGGGATATGCGGTGACGGTGATGGCCGGCACCGAGCGGGGCGCTGCCGCTCTGGCCAAGGACCTGGCCGCGGCCGGGCTGCGGGCCAGTGACAAGAAGGATCTGGTGCCCGGCCCCGGGATGATCTCGGTGCGGCCCGGCCACCTCACCGGCGGGGTGCAGTTCCCCTTTGCCCGGTATGCCCTCATCACCGGGCGGCGGCACGGCACTGCCGAGGCGGAAAAGCGCCGGCCCAAAAAGAACAAGAACGCCCTTTCCAGCCTTACCGATATCACGCCCGGCGATTATGTGGTGCACCAGAACCACGGCGTGGGGGTGTATGCGGGCATCCGCCGGCTGGACCTGCAGGGTGTGGTGAAGGATTACCTGAAGATCACCTATGCCAAGGGCGATACCCTGTATGTGCCGGTAACCCAGCTGGACCTGCTCAGCCGGTATACCGCCCCGGGAGATAGCGAGAATGTAAAGCTGAGCCGGCTGGGAGGCAGCGACTGGACCCGGGCCCGCACCAAGGCCCGGGGCGCGGCCCAGGAGATCGCCCGGGAACTGGTGGAGCTGTACGCCAAGCGCCAGAAGGCAAAAGGCTTTGCATTCCCCGAGGACGGGGACTGGCAGCGGGATTTTGAGACCCGCTTTGAGTACGATGAGACCGACGACCAGCTTACCGCCGCCGCCGAGATCAAGCGGGATATGGAAAAGCCCTGCCCCATGGATCGGCTGCTCTGCGGCGATGTGGGGGTGGGCAAGACCGAAGTGGCCCTGCGAGCCGCCTTCAAGTGTGTGATGGGGGGCAAGCAGTGCGCCATCCTGGCCCCCACCACCCTCCTGGCCTGGCAGCATTACAACACGGCCCTGGCCCGGATGGAGCCTTTCCAGTTTACCATCGGGCTGCTCAGCCGGTTCCGTACCCCCAAACAGCAGCAGGCCACCCTGAAAGGCCTGGCCGCCGGCAGTGTGGACCTGGTGGTGGGCACTCACCGGCTTCTCTCCCAGGATGTGAAGTTCAAGGACCTGGGGCTGGTGATTATTGACGAGGAGCAGCGCTTTGGGGTCAAGCACAAGGAAAAGCTGAAGGAGGCCTTCCTGGGGGTGGATATGCTCACCCTGTCGGCCACCCCCATTCCCCGTACCCTGAACATGGCCATGAGCGGCATCCGGGATATGAGTACCATTGAGGAGCCACCCTTTGAGCGCCAGCCCATCGAGACCTATGTGATGGAATACGACGAGGGGATCGTGGCCGAGGCCCTGAAAAAGGAGCTGGCCCGGGGCGGGCAGGCCTATTACCTCCACAACCGGGTGGAAAGCATCGAGAGCTGCGCCGCCCATGTGGCCAAGATGGCCCCCGGCGCCCGGGTGGGGGTGGCCCACGGCAAGATGACCGAGGAGCAGATCTCCAAGGTGTGGCAGCAGCTGCTGAACGGGGAGATTGATATCCTGGTCTGCACCACCCTTATCGAGACCGGCATCGACGTGCGCAACTGCAATACCCTCATCATTGAAAACGCCGACCGGATGGGTCTGGCCCAGCTTTACCAGATCCGGGGACGGGTAGGCCGCTCGGGCCGGAAGGCCTATGCCTACTTCACCTTCCAGCGGGATAAGGTCCTCACCGATATTGCCGCCAAGCGGCTCTCGGCCATCCGGGAGTTCACCAGCTTCGGCTCCGGTTTCCGCATTGCCATGCGGGATCTGCAGATTCGGGGCGCGGGCAATCTGCTGGGCCAGAGTCAGCATGGCCATATGGCGGCGGTGGGATATGAGCTGTATATGAAGATGCTGGGCCAGGCCCTGGCCGAAGCCAAGGGAGAGGCCCCTGCCCCGGATAAGAGCGACTGCCTGATCGATATCACGGTGGACGCCTATATCCCGGAAAATTATATCCCCGAGGCATCGGGGCGGATCGAGGCCTACAAGCGGATCGCGGCGGTATCCACCCCCGAGGACGCGGCCGATGTGCTGGATGAGCTCATCGACCGGTACGGGGATGTGCCCCCCAGCGTCAGCGGCCTGATTGACGTAAGCCTGGCCCGGGTGACTGCCGCCCGGGTGGGGGTGTACGAGGTGGGCCAGAAAGGGGAGAACCTGATCCTCTATTCCGACCGGCTCAATCCCCAGAAGCTGCGGCCCCTGCTCACCGATCTCACCGGCCGCATCACCCTGAACGCTTCCGCCAAGCCTTACCTGTCGGTACGGGTCAAGACCGGGGAGAAGCCGCTGGATATCCTGCGCATGACCCTGGAAAAGATGGACGAGGCGGATACCAGCGCCGGCTGAGAACAGCGGTCAGAAAAAAGATGCCTTTGCCCCGGCTTTGGTTGCAAACCGGGCCGGCGGGCGGTATAATAAATCTGTTGCCGCCGGCCCGGCGCCGGCGGCACAGTTTGCTTACTGTAAGGAGACCCCGCTTATGAAGAAAAAGATCGCCGCCCTGAGTGCCGTTGCCCTGAGCCTCAGCCTGGCGGGCTGCACCATGACCACCCCCATTTCGGTGGGCACCATCGGGGATGTGGAGATCCCGGCCGGTGTGTACCTGCTGCACCAGTACAACGCCTACCAGAACGCCAAGAGCCTGACCACCGAGGAGGATGTGCTCAAGGCGACCCTCACCCTGGAAGACGGGACCGAGCAGAGCGGCGCCGACTATGTGGAGACCGAGACCCTGAAAAGCCTGGAATACTATGCCGCCGCCGAGACCAAGTATAAGGAACTGGGCGGAGAGCTGAGCCAGGAAGAGATTGATTTTGCCACCAGCCAGACCGAGAGCATGTGGGAGAACTACAGCGAGGTGATGGAGGCCAACGGCATCGGCAAAGCTTCCATCCAGATTTATATGGAAGGCGCCGTCAAGGTTACTCAGCTGGTGGATATGATCTGCGGCCCTGAGGGGACCGACCCGGTATCCGACGAGGAACTGGAAAGCTATGTGAATGAAAACTTCCGTCAGGGCCAGTATATTGCCCTGCCCCTGATGGATTACACCACCTATACCTACCTGGACGATGACACCAAGGCCCAGATGCAGCAGATCGCCGACAAGATGAAGGCTGCGCTGGAGGAAGGCCAGGATATGACCGAGGTGGCCAAGACCTATCTGCCCGAGGCCCTGCCCCTGGCCGGCGAGGAGTACAGCGAGGAAGAGCTGAACGATTATATGAGCAGCCTCAGCTATACCCCCGGTTCGGCGGACACCTTCGGCGAGGAGGTCTCCCAGGGGATCCTGGATACCGGCGCAGGTCAGGTATCGGTGATCGAGAGCGGCGCCATGCTGATGGTCTACCAGGGCCAGAACATCTGGGATACCTACAGCCTGGATGAGGTGCGGGATACCGCCCTGGTGGAAATGAAGGGCGATGAGCTGGACACCATGTATGCCGAGGAGGGCGCGGCCCTGCCCCACAACCTGGACGAGAAGGCCATGAAGACCTACAGCCCCAAGAACATCCGCTGAGCTGGAATAGCCCGGTGGAAAGTACCCTTATATAATAAGGAAAGCAAGCGCCGCCCCATGGGGGCGGCGCTTTTGTTTGGGGCAGGCAAAGGCCCGGAAAAAGACAGGTCAAAAAACTGCTATATTTCGATTTTATTGTCAGAATTTCTTTGGTGAAAGGGAACAATTGACACCCCCGATGCCATATGATAGAATTAAGGACAATAAACAGGGGACTGCGGCCTGCACCAGGAGCGGCCCCCCTTTTGCGGAAAGGGCGGTCAGAAGGAAATGAAACATCAGCGCACGGCCTTTCAAAATGTTTTCGAGCCGGCCGTTCTGGCGCCGGTTTGTTTCGCTTTTTAACTTTTCCCTTTCGGGGAAAAGTTTTTTTTTGCCCATTCCTGCCCGGCCGGGCAGGAAACGAGAAAGAAAAAGGAAAGGAGAGGGCTTGTAATGCTCATCAAAAATGCCAGAGATGCCGAGGGCAGAAAGATCGAGGTACTGGTGCGGGACGGCGTGATCGCCGCCCTGGGGCTGGACCTGGAGGCCGATGGGGAGGATACCCTGGACGCCGGGGGGCTGACCCTGCTGCCCGCCTTCATTGATACCCACACCCATTGGCGCACCCCGGGCTTTGAATATAAGGAAGACATTGCCACCGGCAGCGCGGCTGCCGCGGCGGGGGGCTATGTGTTCTGCAACCTGATGCCCAATACCAAGCCCGTCTGCTCCAGCGCCCAGATCGCCGCTGCCGTTACCGAAGAGGCCCGGCGGGTGGGGCTGTGCGATGTGCACCAGACCCTCTCCATCACCCGAGATTTTGACGGCCATACCCTGGACCATCTTAAGACCATGCCCGAGAGCGTGCGGGCCGTCACCGAGGACGGCCACGGGGTGCAGAACAATGAGGTGATGGCCAAGGCCTTCGCCATCTGCGCCGAGAAGGACGTGGTGATCATGAGCCACGCAGAGGACAGTGATATCAGCCCCTGGGATTACCGCCTGGCCGAAAATATCGAGACGGTGCGGAACATCCACCTCTGCCAGTACTACGGTACCCATCTGCATATGGCCCATGTGAGCACCAAGGAGGCCGTTGAGGCCATCCAGGAGGCAAAATGGAAGGGCGCCCGCCTGACCTGCGAGGTCACGCCCCACCACCTGTGGTTCGATGACTCGGTCTGCCAGTACCGGGTCAACCCGCCCATCCGCAAGGATTACGATGTGGAAGCCCTCATCGAGGCCATCAAGTTGGGCATGGTGGACGCCATCGGCACCGACCACGCCCCCCATTCCGCCGAGGATAAGGCCAAGGGGGCTGCGGGCATGGTGGGCAGCGAGACCGCTTTCGGGGTCTGTTACACCAAGCTCTGCCGGGAAAAGGGCCTGCCCCTGAGCACCCTGAGCGAACTGATGAGCGCCGGCCCCGCCAAGGTGCTGGGTCTGGAAAACCGGGGCCGGCTGGCTCTGGGCTATGCCGCCGACCTGGTGCTGGCGGATCTGGAAACCCCCTGGGTGGTGGATCCCAGCCGGTTCCATTCCAAGAGCCGCAACACTCCCTTTGAGGGCGCTACCCTCTACGGCCGGGTAAAATACACCTTCAAGGGCGGCCGGATGACCTACAAGGACGAGATCTGAAAAGCCAATCGGGATAAAATAATAGAAAATATACAAGAGGTATAGAAATATGACCAACATGGACAAGCTGTATCAGGCTGTGGAGAGCCGGGGCCCGGTGTGCGTGGGCCTGGACACGGATTTTTCCTATCTGCCCGCCGATTTCGTCAAGCCGGAGCTGACCGCCGGGGAAAACATCGTCCGTTTCAACCGGGCCATTCTGGAAGCCACCAAGGAGGTGGCCGGCTGCTACAAGGTGCAGGTGGCCTACTATGAGGCCCTGGGCCTGGACGGGCTGCGGGCCTACCGGGATACCCTGGCCATGGTGCGCCAGGCCGGCATCCCGGTGATCGCCGACATCAAGCGGGGCGACATTGCCAAGACTGCCGAGATGTACGCCAAGGGCCACTTTGAGGGGGATTTCGAGGCGGATTTCGTCACCCTGGCCCCCTACATGGGCCTGGATTCCATCAGCCCCTACCTGCCTTACGCCCAGAAGAGCGGCAAGGGCCTGTTCGTGCTCTGCCGTACCTCCAACGGGGGCGCCAAGGACTTTGAATACGAAAAGCTGGCCGACGGCCGCCATGTGTACGACCTGGTGGGCGACAAGCTGGTGGAACTGGGCCGGGACTACATGGGCGAAAAGGGGTACTCCTCCATCGGCCTGGTCATCGGCGGCACCCACACCGAGGAGGCCGAGGAGATCCGGGCCCGGTATGGCTCCACCTTCTTCCTCATCCCCGGCTACGGGGCCCAGGGCGGCAAGGCCGAGGACATTGCCCGCTACCTGAACAAGGGCAACGGCGGCACCGTGAACTCCAGCCGGGGCGTGCTGCTGGCCTACAAAAAGCAGGAAGGCGTGGCCTTTGACGAGGCGGCCTACAACGAATGTGTGCGGATGAAGGAGGATATCGCCCATGCCTGCAGTCTGCTGTGATAGTGTGGTGCTGGATCAGATCGCCCTCACCGAATCGGTGCGGCTTCTGAGTGCCAGCTGGAATGACCCGGAGCATCTGCCCCATGCGGGCCAGTTCTTTATGCTGCGGTGCTGGGGCATGGGGGAAGGGCCCTTCCTCTCCCGCCCCATCAGCCTGCATTACTGGGACCCGGGAAAAAAAATGGTGGAATTCCTCTATGAGATCAAGGGGGAAGGCACCCGCCGTCTGGCTCAGCTGGAGGCGGGGGACGCCATCCAGCTCACCGGCCCTTCCGGCAACGGCTTTGACGCGCAGGCCATCCCCCAGAGGGCCCGCCTGGCCCTGGTGGGCGGCGGTATCGGAACCGCGCCCCTTTACCAGCTGGCCCGGGAACTGAACGCCCGGGGCATCCGGCCGGACGGATACTTCGGCTTCCGGGATGAACCCTTTGCCATGGAGAGCTTCCGGGGGCTGTGCGGCGTGGTACGGGTGGCCACCGACAGCGGCCGCTTCGGTTTCCACGGCCTGGTCACCGAGATGCTGGAACCGGAAAACTATGACCTGATCCTCACCTGCGGCCCGGTGCCCATGATGCGGGGCGTGTACAGCAAGTGCGCCGCCGCCGGCGTGCGCTGCCTGGTGAGCATGGAAAACAAGATGGCTTGCGGCATCGGGGCCTGCCTGGGCTGCACCTGCCATACCAAGGAAGGGCCCCGCTCGGTCTGCAAAAACGGCCCGGTCTTTGAGGGAAGCGAGGTGTTTGGGGAATGAGTGAGCAGAACCTGAAAACCAGCCTGCTGGGCTTTTCCCTCAACAGCCCCCTGATGGGCGCTTCCGGTACCTTCGGCTACGGGGTGGAATACGCCCATATGGTGGAACTGCCCAAGCTGGGGGCGGTCTGCGGCAAGGGGCTTACCCTCCATGGCCAGTACGGCAACGAGGGCGAGCGTCTGTGGGAGACCCCTTCCGGCCTGATGAACAGCATCGGGCTGCAGAACCCGGGGGTGGAACACTTCATCCAGGTGGAGCTGCCCGAGATGGAAGCCCAGCTGCGCCCGGCCGGGGTGGCCATCATTGCCAACCTGGGGGGCCACAGCGAGGAAGAATATGAGGAGGGCGCAGCCCTGCTCAGCGCCAGCAGCGTGGATATGATCGAACTGAACATCAGCTGCCCCAATGTGAAGCAGGGCGGCATGGTGTACGGGGTCAAGGCCGAGGCTGCGGCCCAGGTGGTGCGCCGGGTGCGCGCGGCCTGTACCAAGCCCCTGATGGTCAAGCTCAGCCCCCAGGCCGAGGATATCCCGGCCATGTGCCGAGCGGTGGAAAAGGCGGGCGCCGACGCCATCAGCCTCACCAACACCTTCCAGGGCTGCGCCATTGATCTGGAAAAGCGCCGCCCGGTCTTCAATAATATCTTTGCGGGGCTTTCCGGCCCGGCCATCCGGCCTCTGGCCCTGCGGATGGTCTGGCAGGCGGTGGGCGCCGTGAATATCCCGGTGGTGGGTCTGGGCGGCATTGCCACCGGTCGGGACGCGCTGGAATTCATCATGGCCGGCGCCCAGGCTGTCCAGGTGGGGGCCGCAAACTTTGTGGACCCCAGGGTCATCAACCGGATCTATGACGAGATGGCCGATTGGATGCAGGCCAACGGCGTAAAGAGCCTGGATGAGATCCGGGGCTGCGCCCGAGGTTAAGGACAGCCGGAAACGGCTGAATAAAAATTCAAATAATCTGAATATTCATGCATAAACCCCTTTTATATTCAGGGAAATTGGTATAAAATATTCAGGATGAAGAAAACGCCCCCAAGGGGCGGCGGTGATAAGACGGGAAGAGAAAGGATGTTTACGATGGAACAGAAGATGGTACAGCCCAAAGAGATCCTGCGGGAATGTGAGGCTTTCCTGGAAGGGCACTTCCTTTTGAGCAGCGGCCGGCATTCGGGCGCTTACTGCCAGATGGCATACCTGCAGCAGTACCCGGATAAGTGCGAGCAGGTGATGGCCCTGGTGGCCGAAAAACTCAAGGATACCCCCATCGACCTGGTGGTGGGGCCTGCCATGGGCGGCATTGTATACGCCTACGAGCTGGGCCGTCAGCTGGGCAAGCGGGCCATCTTCACCGAGCGGGTGGACAATGTGATGACCCTCAAACGCTTTTCCATCCGGCCCGGCGAGCGGTGCATCATCGCGGAGGACGTGGTGACCACCGGCATTTCCAGCCTGGAGACCAAGCGGGTCATCGAAGAGGCCGGCGGCATCTGCCTGGGCATCACCTGCGTGGTGGATCGCACCACCGCCGACAAGCCCTCGCCCATCCCCATCCTGGCCAGCGCCGTAAAGCTGGAGCTGCCCAACTACGCCCCCGAAGAGTGCCCCATCTGCAAAGAGGGCAAGCTGCCCCTGGTGCACCTGGGCAGCCGCAAGATGAAAGAACAGGCCGTGCAGACCATCAACGCCTGAAACCTGCAGAAAAGAGGTACCGTTATGAAAGCATATCTCATCCTGGCCAACGGCCTGGTGCTGCAGGGCAGCTCGGTGGGCATGCCCGGCACCACGGTGGGCGAGGTGGTATTCACCACCGGCATGGTGGGCTTTGAGGAGACCCTCACCGACCCCAGCTACTATGGCCAGATCATTACCCAGACCTACCCCCTCATCGGCAACTACGGCATGAACAGCCAGGACAAGGAGTCCGACCGGGTGTGGTGCCGGGGCTATATCGTGCGGGAGGCCTGCAAAACTCCCTCCAACTGGCGCAGCGAGACCACCCTGGACGATTTTCTCAAGAAAAACCAGGTCATCGGCATTGAGGGCATCGATACCCGCCGGCTCACCCGGATTTTGCGGGAAAGCGGCGTTATGAACGGCACCATCACCACCGAGGTGGACCCGGCCGACAGCCAGGCCATGGAGGCCCTGCTGGCCCAGATCCGGGCTTACTCCATCACCGACGCGGTGGAGGCCGTCTGCTGCAAGGAACCCTACACCCTCAACCAGGAGGGCAAGATCCATGTGGCCCTGATGGACTACGGCTGCAAGAAGAACATCGTGCGCTGCCTGGTCAAGCGGGGCTGCAAGGTGACGGTGATGCCCGGCCACGCTACCCCCGAGCAGGTACTGGCCCTGAATCCGGACGGCCTGATGCTTACCAACGGCCCCGGCGACCCGGCCGAGAACACCCAGATCATCCAGAACATCCGCACCATGCTGGACAGCGGCATCCCGGCCTTCGGCATCTGCCTGGGCCATCAGCTCACCGCCCTGGCCGCAGGGGCCCAGACCATCAAGATGAAATACGGCCACCGGGGCGCCAACCAGCCGGTTACCGATTTTGCCCTGGGCCGTACCTTCATCACCAGCCAGAACCACGGCTACGCGGTGAACGGCGAGACCCTGCCCGCCGAGGCCGGCAAGGTGAGCCATGTGAACGCCAACGACGGCACCTGCGAGGGTGTGGAATACAGCCGGTGGAACTGCTTCACGGTCCAGTTCCATCCCGAGGCCTGCGGCGGCCCCAAGGATGTGGAATTCCTGTTCGACCGCTTTGTGGACCGTATCAAGAAGAGCAAGGAGGCCAAGGGAAATGCCTAAAGATCCATCCATCAAGAAAGTGCTGGTCATCGGCTCGGGGCCCATCATCATCGGCCAGGCTGCCGAGTTTGACTACTCGGGCACCCAGGCCTGCCGGGCCCTGAAGAGCGAGGGCATCGAGACGGTGCTGCTCAACTCCAACCCCGCCACCATCATGACCGACCCGGATGTGGCCGACCATGTGTATATCGAGCCCATGACCCGGGAAGTGCTGGAAAAGATCATCCTGAAGGAAAAGCCCGATTCCATCCTGCCCAACCTGGGCGGCCAGATGGGCCTGAACCTTTCCATGGAACTGGCCCGCAGCGGCTTTTTGGATAAGGTGGGCGTGCGGCTGCTGGCCTGCAAGCCCGAGACCATCGACCGGGCCGAGGACCGTCAGCTCTTCAAGGACACTATGGAAAAGCTGCACCAGCCCATCGTGCCCAGCAAGGTGGTGGAAGACCTGGACGATGCCCTGGCCTTTGCCGAGCAGATCGGCTACCCGGTCATCGTGCGGCCTGCCTTCACCATGGGCGGCACCGGCGGCGGCATCTGTGAGGACCGGGAAAAGCTCCAGGAGATCGGCACCAACGGCCTGCGGCTTTCCCCCATCCATCAGGTCCTGATTGAAAAGTGCATCTCCGGCTGGAAGGAGATCGAATATGAGGTGATGCGGGACCATAAGGGCAACGTGATCACCGTCTGCAACATGGAAAACATGGACCCGGTGGGTGTGCACACCGGCGACTCCATCGTGGTGGCCCCCAGCCAGACCCTCTCGGACTACGAGTACCAGATGCTGCGTACCGCCGCGCTGGATATCATCACCGAGCTGGGTATCGAGGGCGGCTGCAACTGCCAGTTTGCCCTCAAGCCGGACAGTTTCGAGTACGCGGTCATCGAGGTGAACCCCCGTGTGTCCCGCTCCTCGGCCCTGGCCTCCAAGGCCACCGGCTACCCCATCGCCAAGGTGGCCACCAAGATCGCCATCGGCTACAGCCTGGACGAGATCACCAACGATGTGACCGGCGAGACCTGCGCCTGCTTCGAGCCCACCCTGGACTACTGCGTGGTCAAGTACCCCAAGTGGCCCTTCGACAAGTTCGTCTATGCGGATAAGAGCCTGGGCACCCAGATGATGGCCACCGGCGAGGTGATGGCCATCGGCAACAGCTTTGAGCATGCCATCATGAAGGCGGTTTCCAGCATCGAGCTGGGCATGGAGACCCTGACCCTGCCCGCCTTTGAGGAGTACACCACCGAGCAGGTGGTGGAGCACCTCCATGTGCAGGATTCCGAGCGGGCCTTCTGCGTCTACGAGGCCCTCAAGCGGGGCGTGCCCCACAAGGTCATCTACGACATCACCAAGATCGACTGGTGGTTCCTGGACAAGCTCCAGCACCTGGCCGACCTGGAGCTGGGCCTGAAAGACGGCGAGCTGACCCGGGAAAAGTACTTTGAGGCCAAAAAGTACGGCTTCATGGATAAGACCATCGCCCGGCTGACCGGGGTGGAAGAGCTGCCCTGGCACGCAGTGGCCTCCTACAAGATGGTGGATACCTGCGCCGCCGAGTTTGCCGCCCGCACCCCCTACTTCTACTCCACCTACGACGAGGAGAATGAGGCTGCCGAGTTCATCGCAAAGCATGATAACGGCGGCAAGAAGAAGATCCTGGTCTTTGGTTCCGGCCCCATCCGGATCGGCCAGGGCATCGAGTTCGACTACTGCTCGGTGCACTGCGTCTGGACCCTGAAAAAGCACGGCTGCGAGGCCATCCTGGTGAACAACAACCCGGAGACCGTCTCCACCGACTTTGACACCGGCGATCGGCTCTACTTCGATCCCCTGAACCCGGAGAGCGTGGACAATGTGATCGCCACCGAAAAGCCGGATGCCTGCGTGGTGCAGTTCGGCGGCCAGACCGCCATCAAGCTGGCCACTCATCTGGAAAAGATCGGCATGAAGATCCTGGGTACCCCTGCCGACGCCATCGACGAGGCCGAGGACCGGGAGCGCTTTGACGAACTGCTGGAGCGCTGCAAGATTCCCCGCCCCGAGGGCACGACCGTCTTTAACACCGAGGAAGCCCTGGAAGCCGGCCGCCGGCTGGGCTACCCGGTGCTCATGCGGCCCAGCTATGTGCTGGGCGGCCAGAACATGATCGTGGCCAAGGATTCTTCCGACGTGAAGGAGTACATGGCCATCATCATGGCCCATGTGGATATGGACCACCCGGTGCTGATGGACAAATATATCCAGGGCATCGAGTGCGAGGTGGACGCCATCTGCGACGGTGAGGATTACCTGATCCCCGGCATCATGCAGCATGTGGAGCGCACCGGCATCCATTCCGGCGACTCCATCAGCGTCTACCCCAGCCAGGATTTTGACCAGAAGGTCATTGATACCCTGGTGGATTATACCGGCCGTTTTGCCCGGGAACTCCATGTGGTGGGCCTGGTGAACGTCCAGTACGCGGTACAGAACGGCAAGGTATATGTGATCGAGGTGAACCCCCGTTCCAGCCGTACCGTGCCCTATATCAGCAAGGTCACCGGCGTGCCCATGGTGGAGCTGGCCGTCCGCTGCTGCCTGGGCGAAAAGCTGCGGGATATGGGCTACGGCACCGGCCTGCACCCCAACGCCCCCTATGTGGCAGTGAAGGTGCCTGTCTTCAGTTTTGAGAAGCTCCATGGGGTGGATACCCAGCTGGGCCCCGAGATGAAGAGCACCGGCGAGGTGCTGGGCATTGCCCCCACCTACGAGCAGGCCTTGCTCAAGGGCCTCATCGGTGCGGGTTATCCCTTCAAGAAGCCCGCCCCCGGCAGCTGCGTGGTCTTTACCGTCAAGGACGGAGACAAGGCCGAGTTTGCCGACATCGCCTGGAAGATGAAGAACATGGGCTGGCGGATCTACGGCACCAGCGGCACCTGCGCCTACCTGAACAAGCAGATGATCCCCTGCAACGAGGTGCGGGGCATGTCCGGCGCCCACCCCAATATTCAGGACTTGCTGGAAAGCGGCCTGGTGGACTATGTGTTCAGCACCAGCGCCCACGGCCGTGACCCCCAGCGGGACAGCGTCAAGCTGCGCCGCAAGGCCTGCGAGCTCTCGGTGCCCTGCATCACGGCGGTGGATACCGCCCGGGTGCTGGTGGATACCATGCGTCGGGATCATTCCCTGGAGCATGTGGATCTGGTGGACATCTCGGAATTGTAAACAATCCATGACTTCCGTTGACACCGGGTGCCCGGCTGCCTTACAATAAGGGCACTCGATGAAAGGGAGTAGCTTGCACCCTTCGGGGTGTCATCCGGCTGCGTCAAGACGGCATTACCGCCTGTACCGTATGTGAAAAAAGCGAGACTTTTATTGCAGAATTTTGCAATAAAAGTCTCGCTTTTATTGCGTGAAGGGATGAAATAAATAAAAACTGTCGCGCTGTTCCTTTTCGTCTGTACCTATGCCCTGCTGTTGGCTCTGCCCAAATGGCGCTCCCATGTGGCGGTGGCCTCGGCGGCCCTTTTTGTGGCCCTGGGCATCGTGCCCCTTTCCGGCCTGGCCCAGGCCATTGACTGGAACGTGATCATGATGATCGCGGGCACCATGGGCACGGTCTGGTTCTTTATCCTGTCCGGCATGCCGGCCCTTCTGGCCGACCGGATCCTCCGCCGGGTGCGCACGGTGCAGTGGGCCACCGTCTCCCTGGCCTTTTTCTCCGGCCTGATCTCGGCCCTCGTGGACAATGTGGCCACCGTGCTGCCGGTGGCCTCGGGCATTGCCCAGATCATGGGGGTGGACGCCTTCCTTTTGTACTTCGGCATCATGGTGGGCGCCACCCTGGGCGGCAACCTGACCCCCATCGGCGCTTCGGCCAATATCACCGGCATCGGGCTGCTGCGCAAGGAAGGGTATACCGTGCGCACCGTGGATTTTCTGCGGATCGGCGTGCCCAGCACCCTTACAGCGGTGGTAATCGGGTATGTGCTGATCTGGCTGATTTACGGCTGATCCTGCGCCTGCGCAGAAGGAGGCTCCGCCTTGGCGGAGCCTCCTTTTTTGCTGCCTTGGGGTGCCTGCCCGGCGGCGCCGGCAGGGCAGGGCCTGTTAAAGGTGTTAAAATTTAAAAATTACACAATTTCGTAACAAAAAAGTTCGGTAAAAAAATGGCGATTCAACAGAAAGATTTATATCTTGGAAAAAAAGGAGAGAAAACGCTATTGCAAAACGGCAAAAAATAACGTAAAATGGTAAAGCCGAAACTATATTTTCGCCTGTACGCCTGTACGAAAGAGGAAGAGGGAAGACGGGTCGGCAACTATCACTGAAAACGCCAGTAGGCAGAAGGCCACTGAAAAAAGTTCAAAGTAAGGGGGAAGTGTTTCAGTATGACCAGATCCCAGTTGATCACAAAGGTATCTCGCGATACCGGAATTTCTGAGCCGATGGTAGAGACTGTGATGGATGGTATTTTTGATACCATCGTGGAAAAGCTGCGGGAGGGGGACAAGGTCACCATCGCGGGCTTCGGCCGCTTTGAGATGCGGGAACGCAAAACCAAGTCCTTCACCAATCCCAAAACCAAGGTGTCCAGCCAGCTGCAGCCTACGACGATTCCCGGTTTTAAGGCCAGCGGCCGCCTGAAGGAAAAACTCAGCAAATAATTCGGGTAAAAAACGCCGGACTTCCGGCCCTGTACAGGGTGCGGAAGCCCGGCGTTTTATGCTTTGTGCAGAAAGAGAATTCCGGATCAGAATTTCTGGAGGGATTCCAGGTCCAGAATGAAGATGGCGGCGCCGCCGGCTTCCCGTTCTACCGGCACGGCGGGCAGAGCGGCAGAATTTCCGTTCAGGGGCGCCATAGACTGGTAGATGGTTTCGGTGCGCTTGCCGGCCCGCTTTTTCAGGATGGCCAGCACCTGGTCGGCCTTGTCGGCCGATACGCCGATCATCAGGGTAACGCTGCGTTTTTTCAGAAAGCCGCCGGTAGAGCTGAGGAGGGTGGCAAAAAAGCCGTTGCGGTTCAGTTCATAGACGGTATCGTCATAGTCTTCACCCTGCAGCACAGCCAGGATCAGCTTGTTCTTGGATTCGTTTCCCATGGTAAGTAACCTCCTTGGCAAAGTAAGAGGGGCCTGTGAGTATGGTGCGGCGGCCCTCCCTGCGCCTACTCGTAGCATAGCACGATTTGGGGCGGGGAACAATGCTTTTCTTTGCCGGGGCCGGGGCTTTTTCTTTCAGGGTGGCTATGTTATAATGTATAAAAATCTTTTGAAATATTGTGGAATATAAAGGAATGGACAGAATATGAAGTATACGGAACTGTCGCTCATACCCGAAATTCAAAAGGCAGTGGAGCGCATGGGCTTTGCGGAGATGACCGAGATCCAGGAGAAAGCCATCCCCGTGATGCTCAGCGGCAAGGATGTGATCGCCAAGGCCCCCACCGGCACCGGCAAGACCTGCGCCTTCGGCATCCCGGTGATCCAGGCGGTGGATCAGGCGAAAAAACAGCCCCAGACGGTGATCCTGGCCCCCACCCGGGAGCTGGCTCAGCAGATCGCCGGCGACCTGCGGGATCTGGCCTATTTCCTGCCGGATATCCGTATTGCCTGCCTGTACGGCGGCGCCAATATGCAAAAGCAGGTGGATCAGCTGAAAAAAGGCTGCCAGATCCTGGTGGCCACCCCGGGCCGTCTGATGGACCATGTAAAGCGCCGCACGGTGGATATCAGCGCCGTGACCATGGTGGTGCTGGATGAGGCCGATGAGATGCTGAACATGGGCTTTTACAAGGATGTGCGGCATATTATCGACATCATGAAGGCCCGCCGCAGCCTTTCCATGTTCAGCGCCACCATCAGCCGGGAGGTGATGGATATCGGCTGGCTCTACCAGCGGGACGCGGAAGAGATCACCGTCCAGCCGGTGGAGGAGAGCCTGCCCAAGATCCACCAGTACAAGCTGCGCACCACCGGCCGGGATAAGCTGGCCGACCTGGCTCAGATCATCCTTTCCGGCGGATATGAGCGGGTGATGGTCTTCTGCAACACCAAGTTCACCACCGCCACCCTGGGCAACCAGCTGGCCCGGCTGAATTTCAACGTGGACTGCCTGCATGGGGACCTTTCCCAGGCAGAGCGGAACAAGATCATGACCACCTTCAAGGAGGGCAAGCTGAATGTACTGGTGGCCACCGACGTGGCTGCCCGGGGCATCGATGTGGAAGATGTGGACGCGGTGATCAACTACGACGTGCCCGAATCCAACGAGCACTACACCCACCGGATCGGCCGCACCGGCCGGGCCCGGCGGGAGGGGGTCAGCTACCTGATGTACACCCCCGAAGAGGAAAAGCGGGTGAACGAGCTGCTGCGCCTGACCCGGAACACCGAGCTGTGCCGCGCGGTGAAGTTTGACGATGCCCACCAGAAACTGGTGGAAGAAAAGGTGGAAAAAACCGACAAATGGCAGATCCGGAGCTATTTCTAAGCCGGATGCCCCAAAGCCCCGGCGCTCTTAGGCTGCGCCGGGGCTTTTTTGCAAAGCTTCCTTCTAAGGAAGACTTTTTGGGCAGGGCAGCGGGGGCAATTTTTGGAAAAAGCAGATAAAAACAACGAAAAAACGCCTGAATGAATTTTGAGGAAAGGCGCGCAATGGCTTGACCTTCCGCCCGATGGAAGGTGTATGATGGGGTTGAAAGGAGGAGGACTCCGGGTGAAGATCAACGAAGTGGAATCGTTGGTGGGGGTTACCAAGAAAAATATCCGGTACTATGAGGCGGAAGGGCTGCTCAGCCCCCGCAGGGAAGTGGGCAACGGCTACCGCAGCTACAGCCAGCGGGATGTGGACACCCTGCGGCGGATCAAGCTCCTGCGCAAGCTGGATGTGCCCCTGGCCGAAGTGAAGGCCATGCTGGAGGGACAGCTCTCCCTTCGGGAGGGGATGGCCCGACATTGGCTGCTGCTGGAAAACCGGCAGGCAGGCCTACCTGGGGGCGGCGCTAGGGGCTTCCATCTTCCTGGCCCTGATGATCTTTGCGGCCGCTTTGATGCTCTGGGCCTTTTTCAGCCAGCCGGAGGAGGCCCCGCCCCTGCCGGTGGTGGTGTTTTTGGTAGCCATTCCGCTGATTTGCAGGGCGGGCGTGATCGCAGCCCTCGTCCAGCGGGTGAAAGAAATCAGAAAGGGTGAAGAAGATGACTATCGTAACTATTGAGAATTGGCCGGGCCGGGAGTATGAGATCCTGGGCACCGTCAAGGGCAGCGTGGTGTATTCCAAAAACTTCGGCAAGGATTTTATGAGCGCCATGAAGAGCCTGGTGGGCGGAGAGGTGAAGGATTACACCGAGATGCTCATTGAGGCCCGGCAGATCGCCACCGGGCGGATGGCCCATGAAGCCGAGGAGCTGGGGGCCGATGCGGTGCTGGGGCTGCGGTACGCCTCGGCCAGCGTCATGCAGTCGGCCGCCGAGGTAATGGCTTACGGCACGGCCGTGAAATGGAAATAAAATCAGAAAAATCCCCCTGCCCGGCCCGGGCAGGGGGATTTTGGATTCAGTCTTCCGGCTTTCGGTAAACCGGCAGCCCTTCCTTGAAGGTGGCCTCCACGGTCAGCCGGCGCAGCCCCTCCCGGGGAAGGGTGCGAGGGTCGGCGGAAAGAATGACCAGGTCCGCCTTTTTGCCGGGGGCCAGGGTGCCCTTTTCCGATTCTTCTCCGTACTGCCAGGCCCCGTATCGGGTCAGCCCCAGCAGGGCGTCCCACACTCCCAGCTCTTCGCCCTGTGCCAGGTTCAGGCCCCGGCGGGTGCGCCGGTTGCAGGCACACCACAGCATATCCAGGGCGTTGGGGGGCAGCACCGGGCTGTCCATCTGAAAAGTGTAGGGCAGGCCCGCCGCCCTGGCGCTGGCCGCCGGGCAGAGGGCGGCGGTGCGGGCCGGGCCAAAATATTTCAGGCAGGTATCGCCCCAATGGTAGGGGTAGGCGGCGAAAAAGCTGGGCATGACGCCGGCCTTTTTCAGGGCGGGCATCTGGTCGGGGCGGAGCAGTTGGGCGTGGATCAGCACATCCCGGCAGCGGGAAGGCTTTTTGCGGGCGGCCAGAAACTGGGCCGCCGCCCTGTCCCCACTGCAGCGGCAGAGCAGCTGGGCCCCGCGGGCATCGGCCAGGGCCAGATATTCTGCCACCTCCTGATCCGATAGGAGGGGATAGCCCCGGTAGCCGGGCTGGTCTGCGTACTCCTCCTCTGTCCAGGCGGCTCGGTCCTGGGGGCTGCCATCCAAAAACAGCTTGTAGCCCCCCATCCGGAAGTGATTTTGATAGCCCCGCCGGGCCGGGTCCCGGGGGAGAAGGTCGGCATGATCCCGGATATCCGCATAGCTCAACACATCCAGCTGCAAGACCCCCTCGTCGGCAGCCCGGCACAGCAGCCCCGCCTCATAGCTTTTGGCAAAACCCTCCTGGGCAGTGGTGAAACCCTGGGAAAAATAGATCTCTTGGGCCCGCCGCAAAAGTTCCAGGGCCTCTTCCCCCCGGGGCGGGGCGGCCAGGCCCCTGCGCAGGGCCAGGAAGGCCTCTCCCTGGACAAAACCGGTGAGGCGGCCCTCCTCATCCCGGCCATACAGGCCGGAAGGCAGGTCGCTGGCCTTTTCCGGTAAGCCCAGGGTGGCCAGGGCCAGGCTGTTCAGGACTCCTATATGGCCGTCCGCATGGGTGATCAGGATGGGATGGGCCCGGCTCACCTCATCCAGCAGGGCTTTATCCGGGTGGCGGCCCTGGGCCAGCTGTTCCGGGTCATAGCCCAGGCCCACCACTGCCTGACCCGGCTGTACACCGTTCTGGCGGATGAAATTTTTCAGCCGCTGAGCCAGCTGTTCAAAGCTGGCACAGCCGGTCAGGTCGGCATGGCGCAGGGTGCCCGCATATTGGACAAAATGGCCGTGGCTGTCGATGAAAGCGGGCAGAAGGGCCCGGCCCTTCAGGTTGATCAGCCAGGCCCGGGGGCTTTGGGACCGAAGGTCACAGAAAGACCCTACGGCCAGGATCTTTCCGTCCCGCACGGTGAGAGCCTCCGGCGTGTGGGCGGGGTCCTCCATGGTGAGGATGGGGCCGCCATAAAAAAGATATTCTGTCATAAAGCGCTCCTCTTCCTGCCCCGGCAGGGAGCGGGGGCGGCCAGATGCTCCCCTCAACTTTACAAGCCGGCGGCGGATTTGTATAATACATACAAGAGATAGCCTGTCCCGAATCCCGCAAATCATGCGGAAGAGGGACAAAGAAGGAAGGAGCCCTGTGGGTATGCTGATCAGTCTGGTGGTGCCCTGTTACAATGAGGAGGAATCCCTGCCCCTGTTTTATCGGGAGGTAGATCGGGTGGCTGCCGAAATGAAGGAGAGCCACGGAGCCGATTTCGAGTTTATTTTTGTGGATGACGGCAGCCGGGACCGTACCCTGGAAGAGGCCCGGGCCCTGCATCAGAGGGATGCCCGGGTGCGTTTTGTCTCCTTCAGCCGGAACTTCGGCAAGGAGGCGGGCATTTACGCGGGGCTCAAGGCGGCCCGGGGCGACTATGTGGCCATGCTGGACGCAGACCTGCAGGATCCGCCCAGCCTTCTGCCCCGGATGCTGGACGAACTGCTGAGCGGGGAATACGACTGCGCCGCCACCCGGCGCACCACCCGGCAGGGGGAACCCCCCATCCGCAGCTTTTTTGCCCGCCTGTTCTACAAGATCATCAACAAGATGAGCGATACCGAAATAGTGGACGGCGCCCGGGATTACCGGCTGATGAGCCGCAAGATGGTGGACGCGGTGCTGGCCCTGGGGGAATACAACCGGTTTTCCAAGGGGATCTTCAGCTGGGTGGGTTTCCGCACCAAGTGGTTTGAGTATGTGAATGTGGAGCGGGTAGCCGGCACCACCAAATGGAATTTCTGGAAACTCTTCCTCTATTCCATCGAGGGGATTGTGGGCTTTACCACCGCCCCGCTGGCCCTGGCGGCCCTTATTGGCCTGTTGTTCTGCCTGTGCGCCTTTGTGGGTATTGTATTCATTGTGGTGCGGGCCCTGCTTTTTGGAGACCCCACCGCCGGCTGGCCCAGCACCATCTGCATCCTGCTTTTGTGCAGCGGCGTCCAGCTGTTCTGCACCGGGGTGGTGGGCGAATATCTGGCCAAGACCTATCTGGAGGTCAAGCGCCGGCCCATCTACATTGCCAAGACCACCAGCGAGGAAGAAGACGACAAAAACCGGCCCCAATAAAGCATAGCAAAAGCAAAAGAGACTCTTTCCTTTGGGAAAGAGTCTCTTTTTTGCGCGGGGAAGAGGGAAGTTTATACCTGCTGGTGGGCCTCGATCCAGCCGGCCACCTCCCGGACCACCGGGGCCAGGCTGCCATCCTCAAAGGGTACGGCAAAGCCGGCCGCCTGTACCAGCCCGGCGTAGCTCTCGGTGCCGCCCTTTTTCACCAGGGCCAGGTACCGCTGCCAGGCGTCCTTGGGGTCGTGGAGGAAGGCGGTGAAGAACTGGAGGGCCACCGTCTGGGCCAGGCAGTAGTCGATATAATAGAAGGGGCACTCATAGATGTGCAGCTGCCGCTGCCAGCCAGCGCCCCGGCCGTAGAAGGGCAGATTGTCGAAATCGATCCAGGGGCGGTACCGGTGCTCCAGCTCCAGCCAGGTACGGTTCCGCTCTTCGGGGGTCAGATGGGGCTGGCGGTACATGAGATGCTGGAATTCATCCACCATGCTGCCATAGGGCAGGAAGAAGACGCTGTCCTCGGCGTGGGCCAGCTGGTACTTGGCCGTGTCGGGGCCAAAGAAGAGGTGGTGCCAGGGAGAGGTGAGAAATTCCATGCTCATGCTGTGGATCTCACAGCTCTCCATCCCCGGGCTGAACAGTTCGCTGATCAGCCCCTGCTTCTGGGCCATATAGGCCTGGAAGGCGTGGCCCATCTCGTGGGTGATCACGTCCACATCCCCCGAGGTGCCGTTCCAGTTGGAAAAGACAAAGGGGGCATAACCGCTGATCTGTTCCATATACCCGCCGGGGGCCTTGCCGGGTTTGGTGAGCAGGTCAAAAAGCTGGTTATCGAACATGAAGTCGATGAACTCGGCGGTTTCGGGGCTCAGTTCCCGGTACATCTTCCGGCAGCCCTCCATCAGCTGGTCGGGGGTGCCGTGGGGCAGGGCATTGCCGTCCCGGAAATAGACCGGCAGATCGTAGAACTTGGGGTCGGTAAGGCCCACCCGGCGGAACTTCAGCCCCTGCAGCTTCTGGACAAGGGGCACCAGGTCCCGCAGTACCTGGCGGCGGTAGCTTTCCACCTTCTGGGGGCCGTAGCCGATCCGACCCATCCGCAGATAGCTCAGCTGGGAATAATCCTCAAACCCCAGGGTGCGGGCCTGGGCGTTCCGGTTGGTCACCATCCGGCCATAGATCTCGTCGAATTCCTCCCGGTGGGCGTCAAACCATTCCCCCTCGGCGCAGAAGGCCCGGCGGCGCTTGTCCCGGTCCAGGCTCTGCTTGTGGGGGCCCAACTGGGGCAGGGTGAGCTGTTGGCCCTCAAAATCCACCAGGGCGCCGGCATACAGGTTCTGGTACCGGCTCACCAGGGCGTTGTCCTCCTGCATCAGTTCCAGCACCCGGTCGTCGGCACCCCGCACGGCCAGGTCCAGGATGGTGAGCAGGATATCCCCGTACCGGCGGGCAAGGGCCTCCTTGTGGGGGCTGGCCAGGCAGGCCCGGTAAAAAGCCAGCTGGGCGTTGCCCACCCCCGGGCTGTTCTGGTCAAAGAAATCATTTTCCCCGTTATAGAACGCATCCCGGGTATCAATGGTATGCCGGATCTGGGCCAGGCGGGCCATCTGACTGTAGGCTTCGTCCTGTTTTTCATGTTCCTCCCACAAAGCCAGCAGAGCCTGGCCGTCCGGGGCCTTGCTCACCCGGCCGGTCAGTTCCCGGTATTCTGCCAGCAGGGCGGGAACATCCGGCCGATGATAGGGAAATTCGGTAAATTTCATGGAAAAACCTCCTGAAAAGAGAAGTAAAGGGAAAAAGCGGCTCTTGCCAAAACCTGCCGGGAAAAGGCTCAGAGCAGTTCCCGGCGCAACTGGGCCCCGGTCTTGGGGCTGAGCAGGGCAGGGGGGATATCCAGCACGGTGCGGGCGCCGGTCTCACCTTTCTGAGCCAGCCGCCAGACGGCCCGGGCATAGGCCGTCAGCACACTGGCAGTAAAGGCCGGGTTGGATTCCAGTTTGAGGGAGAATTCCACCACCTGTTTTTCTCCGCCGCCGGTCTCGCCGCTGCGGATCACAAAGCCGCCGTGGGGCATGCCGGCGTGATCCCGCTTCAGCTCTTCTTCCGTGATGAAATGCACCACCGTATCATAATCGGCAAAGTAGTCCGGCATGGTCTGGATGGCCTTTTCAATGGCCTTTTGGTCGGCACCTTCCTCGGCCACCACAAAGCATTCCCGCAGGTGCTTCTGCCGGGCAGTCAGCTGGGGCTGGCTGCCGCTGCGCACCTGCTCCAGGGCCGATTCCAGGGGAATGGTGTACTGGATGGCGTCCCGCACTCCTTCCAGACGGCGCAGGGCGTTGGAATGCCCCTGGCTGACCCCCTTGCCCCAGAAGGTGTAGGTGCTGCCCTGGGGCAGGATGGCCTCGCCGTACAGCCGGTTCAGGGAGAAAAGCCCCGGATCCCAGCCCACCGAGAAGAGGGCCAGATGCCCCCCGGCCCGGGCGGCCTCATCCATGGCCTCAAAGTATTCGGGGATCTTGGGGTGGGTATCAAAGCTGTCCACCGTGTGGAAATGCCGGGTCAGTGCCGGCCCCTGAGCGGGCAGGTCGGTGGCGCTGCCCCCGCAGAGGATCAGCACGTCGATCTTTTCCTTCCAGGCTTCGATCTCGTCCAGGCTCACCACCGGCACGCCGGGGGTAAGGATGGAAAGGGAATCGGGCCGGCGGCGGGTAAACACGGCGGCCAGGCTCATATCCGGGTTCTGGCCCAGGGCTTTTTCCACCCCGCGGCCCAGGTTGCCGTAGCCGGCAATGCCAATGCGGATCGTTTCCTTCATAAAAAATCCCTCCTGACTGGATGATGAAAGCGTTTTCCTTTTTTCTTGGTTTTATATGGTTCTGCCGGATGCGAATCATCCGGTAAAGCCTGGGTGTTGGCTTGGGGAAGCTGCCAGAAAAACCGGCGGCAGTTTTTGACTTGCCGGCAAACAGGGGGCTGCGCCTTATTCCGCAAGTTTTTGCAGCGTTTCGCCGGCGATCCGGTACACGGTCCAGTCGGACATGGGCTTTGCCCCCAGGGAAAGATAAAAATCTATACTGGGTTTGTTCCAGTCCAGGCACCACCATTCCAGCCGGCCGCATTTGCGCTCCGCGGCAATTTTGGCCAGCTGTTTCAGGATGGCTTTTCCGTACCCGTGCCCCCGGTACCGGGGCGAAACGTATAAATCTTCCAGGTAGAGCCCGGCTCTGCCCAGGAAGGTGGAAAAATTGTGGAAGAAGAGGGCAAAGCCGATCTCCTTTTCCTCCAGGCAGGCGAAGATCACCTCCGCCTTTTCTTTATCAAAAATCCACTCTTCCAGGGTTGCCTCGTCGGCTACCACCTCGTTCAGCATTTTTTCGTAATCCGCCAGTTCCCGGATGAACCGCAGGATCAAGGGGGTATCTTTTCTCTCTGCGTATCGGAAATGCAGTTTCGGCTCCATCTTACCCTCTCCCGTATCCAAAATCTTTGGCTTCGTTTTTCCGGGGGACAGTGCCCCTCTCTTTTTCATCGTTTTCCCGCCCGTGCCGGGAGAATATTCGCATTTGCGCCCGGCGCAGGGGTAAGCGATGAAAAAATCCGAAGCCGGTGTTTTCAGTATAACATCCCCGGCGGGGCCGTGCAAACAAAGCCGCTCTTGTCAGCCGGCAGCAAGGAGGGTATAATGGAAATATTCGCAGAGTAAGGGCCTGCGCGTTAAGTGCTGCACCAACGGGGAGTTGTGGAGCGGACGAAAAGGAACCGGAAGGGGACTTGCGGTGCCGGCCCTGCATCCCGCTGCTGCAGGAGGCATGCAGGAAAACGGGGAAAAACGTGCCGGCCCGCGCGCCGCCGCGCCTTTTTCTCAAACCATCTTTTCTGCTTCCTTTTTTGCAGCCTGACCCGCTTGCATAAAAGGAGGTATGTTTTTATGCAGCAAAATAGTCTTGCACCCGGTTTACCCCTTGGCCCCGCCTATTGGCGGCAGGCAAACGCCCAGCTGAAAAGCATCCGCATGCTGGCCCTGGCCGGCCTTGTGTCGGCCATGATCATTGTGCTGAAGGGAATGCCCGTCCTGCTCATCGGCACCACTCTCAAGATCCAGTTCACCTTCCTGGTCATCTCGGTGGGCTGCTATGTCTATGGCCCCACGGTGGGCATCCTGGTGGGGATGGTCACCGATACTCTGGGCTTTCTGGTCTCCAACTTCGGTGACCCGTATTTCCCGGGCTACATGATCACGGCCATGCTTTCCGGGCTGATCTATGGGCTGTTTCTGTTCCGTCAGCGGCTCACCATCCTGCGGCTGATTATCCTGCGGCTGGTGATCAATTACGGCATCAACGTGCTGCTGGGCAGCGTCTGGAAGGCCATGCTGTTCGGCAAGGGATATTACTATTATTTTACGACAGGCCTTGTAAAAAACACCCTGATGCTGCCGGTGGAGGTCATTCTGACGGTGGCGGTATTCCGGCTTTTGCTGCCCACCCTGCGCAGAAGCGGGCTGGTTCCCTCCACCGGGAATGAGAAGGGCCGGATCCCCTGGTTTTAAAAGGGCGGCATTGCCCGCTTGATAAAAAAGGAGAAGGTTTGTATGTCTCAGCTTACCATGGAACAGGCCAAAGCCCTTTTGGCCACCACCACCACCCAGCAGCACCTGTTTGAGCACGCCATCGGCGTGAGCGCGGCCATGGGCGCCATGGCCCGGCATTTTGGGGAGGACCCGGCCTACTGGGAGGCTGTGGGTTACCTGCACGACTATGATTACGAGCAGTTCCCCGAGGAGCATCTGCGCCACACCGCCGACGAGCTGCGGGCTGCCGGGGTGGAGGATGAGGCGGCCATCCGGGCCATCCTGGCCCACGGCTACGGCGGCTGCACCGATGTGGAGCCCCTGACCCCCATGGAAAAGAGCCTGTTCACGGTGGACGAGCTCACCGGCCTGGTGGGCGCCACCGCCCGGATGCGCCCGGGCAGGCTGAGCGATCTGGAAGTATCCAGCGTGAAAAAGAAATTCAAGGATAAAAAGTTTGCCGCCAAGATCAAGCGGGAACTGATCCAGCAAGGCTGCGATATGCTGGGTATGCCCCTGGAAGAGGTCATCGGCCTGTGCATCGAAGGGATGCGGGCCCATATGGAAGAACTGGGCCTGGCCCCGGTGCAGGCCTGAATCTTCCGAGAAAAAGTCATACTATTTCGGCCGAAAAATCGGCCCTTTCGGGCAAAAGCGACAAAAAGTCTGTGAAAAGAATGTGTCAATTCTGTTACGGATGGGCGTTGCCCCCGGCCGGGTTTTCCTGTACAATATAGCTGTAAAAATTTTTCGCCCCGGGCATCGTCCGGGGCAAATTATTTTCCGGCGGAAGTTCCGCCCAAACCAACCATACAAGAATATTACGGAGGGAATTGCTTTGATGAAAAAGATTCTTGCTCTGGCGTTGTCCGCGGCGATGGCCTTCAGCCTGGCTGCCTGCTCCGGCTCTTCGTCTGAAAGCGCTGCCAGCACCGCTTCCGGCGCGGCTTCTTCCGCCGCTTCCGGCCAGAGCGCCGGCGTGGCCAAGGAAGACCTGAAGGTGGGCGTCATCCTCATCGGCGACGAGAACGAGGGTTACTCCCTGGCCCATATCAACGGCATCCAGGAGATGAAAGAAAATCTGGGCCTGACCGATGACCAGATCGTCATCAAGTACAACATCCCCGAAGGGGACGAGTGCTACGAGGCTGCGGTGGACCTGGCCGAGCAGGGCTGCCAGATCGTATTCGGCAACAGCTTCGGCTTTGAGGGCTACATGATCCAGGCCGCCGAGGAATACCCCGAGGTGGAGTTCTGCCATGCCACCGGTTACCAGGCTGCTTCTTCCGGCCTGGCCAACATGCACAACTACTTCACCAGCGTGTATGAGAGCCGCTACGTTTCCGGCGTGGTGGCCGGCATGAAGCTGAATGAGATGATCGCCGACGGCCAGCTCACCGAGGCCGACTGCAAGATCGGCTATGTGGGCGCCTACAGCTACGCCGAGGTGAAGAGCGGCTACACCGCCTTCTTCCTGGGCGTGCGCAGCGTCTGCCCCAGCGCCACCATGGAAGTGAAGTACACCGGCTCCTGGGCGGATCAGGCTCTGGAGAAGGAGACCGCCGAGGCCCTGATCGCCGACGGCTGCGTGCTGATCAGCCAGCATGCCGACACCACCGGTGCTGCTACTGCCTGTGAGGCTGCCGGCGTGCCCGACGTGGGCTACAACATCAGCATGCTGGAGGCTGCCCCCAATTGGGCCCTCACCAGCGCTTCCATCAACTGGGCTCCCTACTACACCTACGCCACCCAGTGCATGCTGGACGGCGAGACCATCGTCACCGACTGGTGCCAGGGCTACAGCGAGGGTGCCGACCGGATCACCGAGCTGAACGAGAAAGCCTTTAAGGACATCGAGGCTGTGAAGGCCAAGGTGGCCGAGGTGGAAGGCGCCATCATCGACGGCAGCCTGAAGGTGTTTGATACCTCCACCTGGACCGTGGGCGGCGAGACCATCACCACCACCGCCACCGAGGATCTGGCTGAGACCTACCATGGCACCGAGTACATTGTGGACGGCGCCTTTGCCGAGTCTACTCTGGCCAGTGCGCCTGCCTTTGCCTTCGTCATCGACGGCATCACCGAGCTGAACCAGGTGTTCTGATCCGGCCCGCAGAACATAGCGTGATCCCCCGGCGGGGCCGGCATCCGGATTCCGGACGCTGCGGCCCCGCCGGTTTTTGGCTTTGGAACCATGAGATGAGACAAACTATTTGCGGGAGATGATACAGTGGAGCAGCAGAACGCGATCGAATGCCGCAACCTGACCAAGCGCTTTGGGCAGGTGGTGGCCAATAAGGATGTCTGCCTGACCGTAAAAAAGGGAGAGATCCTATCCCTGCTGGGGGAAAACGGCAGCGGCAAGACCACCCTGATGAACATGCTTTCGGGCATTTATTACCCGGACAGCGGCGAGATCCTGGTGGACGGCAAGCCGGTGACCATCCGGGGCCCCAAGGACGCCTTCGCCCTGGGCATCGGCATGGTGCACCAGCATTTCAAGCTGGTGAATGTGTTCACCGCCGCCGAAAATATTGCCCTGGGCCATGAGGAAAAGGGCCGCTACGACATCCGGGCTGTGGCAGCCCGGGTTCGGGAGATCTGCGACAAGTACGGGTTTGAACTGGACCCGGACAAAAAGATCTATGACATGTCGGTGAGCGAAAAGCAGACGGTGGAGATCGTCAAGGTGCTCTACCGGGGCGCCCAGATCCTGATCCTGGATGAGCCCACCGCCGTGTTGACTCCCCAGGAAACGGACAAGCTCTTTGCCGTGCTGCGGAACATGAAGGCGGACGGCAAGGCGGTGGTCATCATCACCCACAAGCTCCACGAGGTGCTGACCCTGTCCGACCGGGTGAGCGTGCTGCGCAAGGGCGAATATGTGGGCACGGTGCAGACCTCCGAGGCCACGGCCGATTCTCTCACCGAGATGATGGTGGGCCAGAAGGTGGACCTTCACCTGGAACGGCCCCTGCCCAAAGCGCCCTCCCCCCGGCTGGTGCTGAAGGATGTGAGCGCCATGAGCGCCGAGGGGGTTCGCACCCTGGATAAGGTGAACCTCACCGTCTTTTCCGGCGAGATCCTGGGCATTGCCGGCGTGGCCGGCAGCGGCCAGAAGGAGCTGCTGGAGGCCATTGCCGGCCTGCAGCCCCTCTGCGAGGGCAGCATCTGCTATGATGATGTGCGCACCGGCGCGGCCGAGGAGCTGCGGGGCAAGACCCCCCTGCAGATCCGGGATCTGGGCATTCACCTGAGTTTTGTCCCCGAGGACCGACTGGGCATGGGCCTGGTGGGCAGCATGGGCATGATCGGCAACGTGATGCTTCGCAGCTACCGCAGCGGCAAGGGCATCTTCACCGACCGCAAGGCCCCCCGCCAGCTGGCCCAGCGACTGAAGGAACAGCTGGATATCGTGACCCCCGGGGTGAACTACCCGGTGCGCCGGCTCAGCGGCGGCAATGTGCAGAAGGTGCTGGTGGGCCGGGAGATCGCGGCTGCCCCCACCGTGCTGATGGCTGCCTACCCGGTGCGGGGGCTGGATATCAATTCTTCCTACACCATCTATGACCTGCTCAATCAGCAGAAAGAAAAGGGCGTGGCCGTGATTTATGTGGGCGAGGACCTGGACGTGATGCTGGAGCTCTGCGACCGGATCGCGGTGCTCTGCGACGGCCGGCTCACCGGCCTGGTGGACGCCCGCAAGACCACCAAAGCCCAGGTGGGCATGCTGATGACCCGGCAGGAAAAGGAGGAAGCCTGATGGAAAAGAAAACACCCCTTTTTCATATCGTCAAGCGGGATACCATGCCCTTGTGGAAGGCATGGGCCGTCCGGCTGGCCTCCATTCTGCTGGCTCTGGTGGTTTGTGCCGTCTTTATTAACAGCGTCACCGGGCTCAACCCCCTGTCGGTATATGCCAGCATGTTTGACGGGGCTTTCGGCACCGGCCGCCGTATCTGGAATACGGTGAACGATGCCATGATCCTGCTCTGCATCGCCCTGGCCATCACCCCCGCCTTCAAGATGCGCTTTTGGAACATCGGCGCCGAGGGCCAGATCCTGGTGGGCGGCGCGGCCACCGCGGCGGTTATGCGGTACTGCGGCGACAGCCTGCCCACCCCCGCCCTCTTTGCCCTGATGGTGGTGGTGAGCCTTCTGTGCGGCCTGGTGTGGGGCCTGGTGCCCGCCTGGTTCAAGGCCCGGTGGAACACCAACGAGACCCTGTTCACCCTGATGATGAACTACATCGCCATCCAGCTGGTCTCCTTCCTGAGCATCAAGTGGGAGGCCGTCAAAGGCAGCGGTACCATCGGCGTTATCAACCAGAGCACCAAGGCAGGCTGGATCGACACCGGCTTCCTTTCCGGCATCTTTGGCCGGTTCAACTACAGCATCAACACCACCCTGATCCTGATCATCACCCTGCTGATCTTTGTGTATCTGAACTACACCAAGCATGGCTATGAGATCGCGGTGGTGGGCGAGAGCGAGAACACCGCCCGCTATGCCGGCATCAGCGTGCGCCGGGTCATCCTGCGCACCATGGCCCTTTCCGGCGCTCTCTGCGGTCTGGTGGGCTTTCTGCTGGTCTCCGGCTCCAACCACACCATCAGCGTGAACACCGCCGGCGGCGACGGCTTTACCGCCATCGTGGTTTCCTGGCTGGCCAAGTTCAACCCCTTTGCCATGATCGCCATCTCCTTCCTGCTCACCTTCCTCACCCGGGGCGCGGGCCAGATTGCCAGCGATTTCGGCCTGAACGAATCGGCCAGCGATATCCTCACCGGCATCATCCTGTTCTTCATCCTGGGCAGTGAGTTCTTCATCAATTACCGGGTGCTGCGCAGCAGCCGCAAAGAAAAGGAGGCGGAATGATGGACCTGATCCTGACCATCCTGTCCAAGGTTTTCACGGTCACCTTCTTCCAGAAGGCGGTCACCCAGGGCGTGCCCCTGCTTTTCGGCGCGACCGGTGAGATCCTCACCGAAAAGGCCGGCAACCTGAACCTGGGCATCCCCGGCATCATGTATATGGGCGCGGTGGGCGGCCTTACCGGGGCCTTCTTCTATGAGCAGAGCACCCCCGAGCCCTCGGGCGCGGTGGGCGTCCTGATCGCTTTCCTCTGCGCCATCCTCTTTTCGGCGTTCGGGGCCTTTATCTACGCCCTGCTCACCATCACCCTGCGGGCCAACCAGAACGTCACCGGCCTGGCTCTTACCACCTTCGGCATCGGCGTGGGCAACTTCATCGGCGGCTCCCTTTCCAAGATTGCCGGCACCGCCGGTCAGATCACCGTCTACACCACCGGCCAGGCCTTCCGCACCACCATCCCCGGTCTTTCCCAGATCCCGGTGGTGGGGCCGCTCCTGTTCTCCTACGGCTTCCTGACCTATCTCTCCCTGGCCTTGGCCCTCTTCTTCGCCTACCTGCTGGCCCGCACCCGCTGCGGCCTCAACCTGCGGGCGGTGGGCGAAAACCCGGCAACTGCCGACGCGGCCGGCATCAATGTAATCCGCTATAAGTACGGCTTCACCATCCTGGGCGGCGCTGTGGCCGGCTTGGGCGGGCTGTACTTTGTGATGGAATACCTGGGCGGCACCTGGCAGAACAACGGCTTCGGCGACCGGGGCTGGCTGGCCATTGCCCTGGTCATCTTCGCCCTCTGGCGGCCTCTGCGGGCCATCTGGGGCAGCCTCCTCTTCGGCGGACTGTATATCCTGTTCGCCTATATCCCTCTGGGCGACGCGGCCCAGGAGATCCTGAAAATGCTGCCCTACCTGGTCACCATCCTGGTGCTGGTGGTTTCCAGCCTGCGGCGCCGGGCCGAGGAACAGCCCCCCGCCAGCCTGGGGCTTTCCTACTTCCGGGAAGACCGGTAAAATCGAAAATCGCTCCGTCTTTGCGGGCGGCCCCTTGGGGGCCGCCCGCTTTTTTACACCCAAAGGTGAAATTTTTATTACAGCTTTTCCCTTCTTTTCCCACAAAGCTCACACAAAATCAACACAGCCTGTTCGTAAAATAAAATCGCAAGCACATGGATTTTGAACGTAATATCGTTCGATTGAGATGAGAAATGGATTGAAAAAGGCATGAATGAGCAAAAAAGCGCAAGAAAAAGACCCTTTGCCGGGCAGAAAGACCGGCTGGGCAGGGCATCGGCCCGGCTGGGGGCTGGGTCAAAAAGCACCGGCGGATCTGCGTGTTGATCCTGGCGGTGCTGGTTGCAGCCGGCATCTTTGGCTGGGGCCGGCTCCGGGCGGTCAGGCAGACCGGGGGGATCAGCTACAGCTTTATCCGCACCACCATCCTGCAGAAGGGCAGCCTGGAAAATTCGGTGAGCGCCACCGGCACGGTGGCCAGCAACAATGTTTCAATGTGACCACCAGCCTGAAATACCCGGTGAAGGAAGGATTCGTGCAGGTGGGGGATACGGTGCAGGCCGGGGATGTAATCTGTACCCTGGATACCGAAAGCCTGGAAAAGCAGATCCAGCGCAAGCAGGAGAGCGTGGCGGACGCCCAGCAAACTGCCCAGGAAAATTACGATAAAGCTGTGAAAAGCTACAATGAGGCAGTGGCGGACAAGGACGAGGCCTGGCAGGATTGGGAGGACGCCAAGGCCGAATACAACAGCGCCCATGATGCCTATTATGACGCCCAGGCCAGCGTGGGTTCTATCCAGCAGCAATATCTGGATGCCCAGTCGGCCCTGGAATCGGCCCTGGAGCTGTACAACAGCTATCTCAAGACCCCGGGCAGCTATAACGAGGCGGAAAACGGTTCGGAGGACCTGGGGGACGGCAGCTATACCGACGTGATCCGCCGGTATTACGAGGCCAGCCTGAAATACAGCGGAAAGGCGCCCACGGTCTCCGGGTTTGACGACAGTGGGGTGGACCGTACCTATAACGAGACCAACAACCTGAGCAGCCAGTGGCAGGATGCCCAGAACACCATGGATCTGACCACTCTCAAACAGGCCTTCAGCACGGCTCAGGATCAGGTGGATCTCTGCGAGACGGCCTATGAGACCGCCTGTGATAAGGTGGACACCGCCCAGGAATCCATGGATACCGCCAAGAAGAATCTGGAAAAAGCCGGGGAGGATGATGAGCTCTCCGACCTGCAGGATGAGTTGGAGGAGTGCACCCTGGTGGCCGAAACCTCCGGCACCGTAACCGCCCTGAACGCCACGGTGGGGTCGGTCTGTGACGGGACGGTGGCCACCATCCAGGACACCGAGGATCTGGTGGTGGATATCACCATCTCGGAGGATGATGTGAAGAACGTGGAGCTGGGGATGGACTGCAAGATCACCACCGACGCCACCGAGGACGTCATCCAGGGCACCCTCACCCAGGTGAACCCCACTGCCGGGGAAAACGGGACCTTTGAGGCCCAGGTCCAGGTGGAAAACGGCTCCAACAGGCTGCTGGTGGGGATGAACGCCAGCGTGGAGATCATCCAGAGCGTGACAGAGAACGTATACGTAGTACCGCTGGACGCGGTGGACGAGGATGAAAACGGCAGCTTTGTATACCAGCAGACCGGCGGGGAAGGGGTGGACGCCACCTTTGAAAAGCTCTATGTGACCACCGGGCAGAGCAATGACTATTATGTGGAGATCAGCGGCAGCGAGCTGCAGGAGGGGATGGTGATCCGTTCCTCCGCCGACCTGACCCAGGGGGTGGAGACCGTGAGCGGGGAGAGCGGAAGCCTGGCCCCGGAGGACGGCGCCTCCTTTGAGATGGCCGGCGGGATGCCCTCCGGCGGAATGCCTGCCGGCGATATGGGCGGAAGCACCGTGATCGTGGGCGGCCCCGGCGGCCGGGGAAGAATGTGAGGATGACGGAGAACGTAGGGGCGCGACGCCCGCCGTCTGCCCGACAGCCGGGCCCATCATCGAGATGCGGGGAATCCGGAAAAGCTATTATCTGGGCCGGCCCAACGAGCTGGAGATCCTGCACGGCATTGATCTCACCGTGAACGCCGGGGAGTTCCTGGCCATTGTGGGGGAATCCGGCTCGGGCAAATCCACCCTGATGGACATCATCGGGGCGCTGGATAAGCCCACCCAGGGCAGCTATTGGCTGGTCGGGGTGGATGTGGAACAGGCCCCGGACAGGGAACTTTCGGCCATCCGGAATAAGAAGATCGGCTTTGTGTTCCAGATCTACAATCTCATTGGCCGGCAGAGCGCCCTGAAAAATGTGGAGCTGCCCATGCTGTACGCAGGGGTGCAGCCCCGGCAGCGCACCCGGCGGGCTCATGAGCTGCTGGCCATGGTGGAGATGGATGACCGGTGCCACCACCAGCCCAACGAGCTTTCCGGCGGCCAGAAACAGCGGGTGGCCATTGCCCGGGCCATGGCCAACGACCCGGATGCATTGCTGGCCGATGAGCCCACCGGCGCCCTGGACAGTCAGACCAGCCGGACGGTGATGGATATTTTCCACCGGCTTCACCGGCAGTGCGGCAAGACCATCGTGCTCATCACCCACAACCAGGAGCTGGCCGAGGAATGCCAGCGGATCCTGACCCTGCGGGACGGGCTGATCGTGGGAGAACGGGCCGGGAAAGGGAGGGCTGCCCATGCTGGATAATATCGGCCTGGCCTTTGCCAGCCTGCGGGCCAACAAAATGCGGGCGCTGCTCACCATGCTGGGCATCATTATAGGTATCGGCGCCGTGATTGCCATCGAGACGGTGGGCAATTCCCTCACCGGCTCCATCAGCAGCAGCATGAGCGAGTTCGGGGCCACCAACATTACCGTCAGCCTTACCCAGAAGGAAAGCGACGATTCCTCCTCCGGGCAGGGGGAGGTACGGGTGCGGATGTTCATGCCGGCCCAGCCGGAAGAGAGCGACCTGATCAGCGAGGAAATGATCGGAGAATACCGGCAGGCCTTCCCGGATAAGATCGACTATATCCTCCTGACCAATGCGGTAGGGCAGGCCACCGCGCCCAGTGCTGCCGATTCCTCCGAGACGCTCACCGTGTCGGTGCTGGGGGCCAACGACGAGTACCAGGAGGGCAGCAGCATCCAGATGCTGTACGGCCGCTGGCTGGACAATGAAAAGGATGGGGACAGGAAGGTCTGCGTGGCCTCCGACCGGTTTGTAGAGGAAGCTCTGGGGATGCCTGCCCAGGAGGCGGCGGGCCAGAGCGTCACCCTCACCATCGGGGGCCGGCCTTACCAGTTCTATATAGAAGGGGTGTATGAATACGAGGAAGAGACGGCCACCACCGGCTCGTCGGATACGCCAGTGACGGAATTGTATCTGCCCATGGAAACCGCCCGGGGCCTGACCGGTTCCGGCCAGGGGTACCAGAGCTTTACGGTGGTGGCTTCCTCCGGCACCGATACCAGCGCCTTTCTGGATACCACCGGCGAGTATTTCGCCAGCATTTACACCCGGAACGACGCCTGGACGGTGGAGGCCACCAGCATGGAGAGCCTGATCGAGACCCTCACCGACATGCTCTCCACCGTCAGCCTGGCCATCAGCGCCATTGCGGCCATCAGCCTGTTGGTGGGCGGCATCGGCGTGATGAACATCATGCTGGTCTCGGTATCCGAGCGCACCCGGGAGATCGGCACCCGCAAGGCCCTGGGGGCCCCGGCCAAGGCCATCCGGTTCCAGTTTATTGTGGAGGCCATGGTCATCTGCCTGATCGGCGGACTGCTGGGGGTGGCCGTGGGGCTGGCCCTGGGGACCGCGGGCGCGGGGGCCTTGGGCTACGCAGCCCGGCCCAGCCTGGGGGTGGTTTTGCTGGCGGTGGGCTTTTCCATGCTCATCGGGGTATTTTTTGGCTACTACCCGGCGGGCAAGGCTGCCAAGCTGGACCCCATCGAAGCGCTGCGATATGAATAAGTACCCGGCTGCCTTGCAGGCGGCGGGCGGCCCAGCTTTTGCCGGGCCGCCCTTTTTTGCCCCTTGCGCCGGGCCGGCGGCAAGCGTATACTGGGAAACGTTTCGAAAGAACGGAAAATCAGGGAAAGCGTGGATGGAATGGAACAAACAAAAAAGACCCGCCTGTTCAGCGGCCGGGATCTGTGGGTGTTGATCCTGCCCTTATTGGTGGAACAGGCCCTTTCGGTGATGGTGGGCATGGCGGATACCATGATGGTGAGCCAGGCAGGGGAGGCGGCGGTATCCGGCGTCTCTCTGGTGGATATGATCAATGTGGTCATCATCAATCTGTTTGCTGCCCTGGGCACCGGCGGCGCGGTGGTCACCAGCCAGTACCTGGGCGCAAGAGACGATCAGGATGCCCGCCGCTCGGCAGATCAGCTGGCCCTGCTGGCCGGCATTGCCGGGCTGAGCGTGGGGCTGCTGGTGTTGATTGGCGCGGGGCCGCTGCTGGGGCTTTTGTACAGTGGGGTGGAGCCGGATGTGATGGAGGCCGGCCTTACATATCTGCGGATCATGGCCTGCGCCTTCCCTTTTATTGCCCTGTACAATGCGGGGGCGGCGGTATTCCGCAGTATGGGCAACAGCAAGGTGAGCATGAAGATCAGCCTTTTGATGAACCTGTGCAATATTGTGGGCAACGCCATCTGCATCTTTGGCTTTCATATGGGGGTTGCCGGGGTGGCCCTGCCCAGCCTGTTCAGTTGGGCCCTGGCAGCCGGGCTGATTTTAAAGCTGGCCGCAAACCCGCAAAACCAGGTGCCCATCCGGCTGGCCAGCGGCTTTCGGCTGGAAAAACGGATGGTGCGCAGGATCCTGTCCATCGGCATCCCCAGCGCGCTGGAAAACTGCCTGTTCAATCTGGGGCGGATCCTGCTGGTAAGCCTGATCGCCCTCTTCGGCACAGCCCAGATCGCCGCCAACGCGGTGGCCAATAACCTGGACAATATCGGCTGTATCCCCGGCAATGCCTTCAACCTGGCCATGATCACGGTGGTGGGCCGGTGCGTGGGCGCGCTGGATTTTGAGCAGGCCCGCTATTATGTGCGGCGGCTGCTGGCAGCCGATGTGCTGGTGAGTTTCCTGGTCTGCGGGGCTACCCTTCTGCTTCTGCCCTGGCTGACCGGGCTTTACAATATTTCCCAGGAAGCCAAAAGGCTGGCCTGCATCCTGGTACTCATCCACAACGGGCTGGCCCCTTTCCTGTGGCCTTTTTCCTTCACCCTGCCCAACGCCCTGCGGGCGGCGGGGGATGCCCGCTTTACCATGTTTGTCTCCCTGGGCAGCATGGCCGGCTGGCGGATCCTGTTCAGCTATATCCTGGGCCTGGGGATGGGCCTGGGAATTGTGGGGGTGTGGATCGCCATGATCCTGGATTGGCTCTTCCGAATCCTATGCTTTAGTGTACGATATCTGTCGGGGGGCTGGCAGCGCCGGTACCTGCGCCAGGCAGGGGAGAGGGTCCCATTGTAAAATTCCTCTGGCCCTCTTGGCGGCGGCCAGCCGGTGTGATACAATCAAATTTACAATGCCCGGCGGCAGAAAAAGCCGGGCGGAAGGGAACAATGTATCATGAAACTGGTAACCTGGAATGTGAACGGCCTGCGGGCCTGCCTGCAGAAGGGGTTCGCCGAAACCTTTGCCGCCCTGGATGCGGATCTGTTTTCGGTGCAGGAAACCAAGATGCAGCCCGGCCAGGCGGATTTTGCCCCCGAGGGGTATGAGGAATATTTGTACAGCGCCGAGAAGAAGGGGTACTCGGGCACCGGATGCTGGTGCCGTCAAAAGCCCCTGAACGTGCAGTACGGCCTGGGGCTGGAGGAGCACGACCATGAGGGCCGGGTCATCACCCTGGAATACCCGGACTTTTACCTGGTGAACGCCTATGTGCCCAACAGTCAGGAGGGCTTAAAGCGGCTGGAATACCGGATGGGCTGGGAGGATGCCCTGCGCGGGTACCTGCAGGGGCTGGACCAGAAAAAGCCGGTGATCTACTGCGGCGATCTGAATGTGGCCCATGAGGAGATCGACCTGAAAAACCCCAAGAGCAACCGGGGCAACGCGGGCTTTTCGGACCAGGAACGGGAGAAGCTGACCCAGCTGCTGGCCAGCGGTTTTACCGATGTGTTCCGGGCCCTCTACCCGGAAGCGGCGGAATACAGCTGGTGGAGCTATCGGTTCAACGCCCGCAAGAATAACGCGGGATGGCGGATCGACTATTTCCTGGTCTCCCACCGGCTGATGGAAAAGGTGCGGGACTGCCGCATCCGGGGCGATATCTTCGGCAGCGACCACTGCCCGGTGGAGCTGGAAATCGACCTGTAAGGCAGGCAAGGGCGGCAAACCCAGAGAAAGTGCCGGGAAAGCCGCTTTTAAGCCTTAAAACCCTTGCGGAAAAGGGGAAAATCGGGTACAGTAAAACCGTGTGAGCCTTTGAGCCCCGCAAACTTTGCGCAAAATAAGGAAAGGATCTTTTCATGAACCAAATATTGGATATTCTGCGAGGCATCGTGATCGGCATCGCCAACATCATCCCCGGCGTATCCGGCGGCACCATGGCAGTGTCCATGGGTATTTATGATAAGCTGATCGGCGCGGTCACCGGCCTGTTCCGCCATTTCAAGGACAGCATCCGCCTTTTGCTGCCCCTGGGCATTGGCATGGCCATCGGCATCGTGGGCTTTGGCTTTTTGCTGAAATACCTGCTGGCCAACTATGTGCTGGCCACCTGCCTCACCTTTGTGGGCCTGATCCTGGGCGGCCTGCCCATCTTGTGGATCAGCCTGCGCAGCAGCCTGAAGAAAAAGACCTCCGGCCGGCTGGGCCTGGGGGAGGGCATCTGCTTCCTGGCTCTTCTGGGCGTGGGCGTGGGTATGCCCCTGCTGCAGGGCGCCGAGGGCGCGGTCAAGCAGCTCAGTGTGGACCCGCTCACCCTCCTCACCCTGTTTGCCCTGGGCGTGATCGCCAGCGCTACCATGGTGATTCCCGGTGTTTCGGGCAGCATGGTGCTGCTGATCCTGGGCTATTACAACTCCATCCTGAACCTGCTCACGGATACGGTGCTCTGCCTCAAGGCCATGGACCTGGCGGGTGTGATGCACAACTGCCTGCTGCTGGCCCCCTTTGGCGTAGGGGTGGTGCTGGGCATCTTCCTGATCGCCAAGATCATCGAGTATCTCTTCAACAACTTCCCCACCCACACCTATGCGGCCATCATCGGCCTGATCCTCTCTTCCCCCTTTGCCATCCTCTATTCGGCCGATGCGCTGGCCGTGGTCCGGCCGGTGGAACTGGTGGTGGGCATCCTGCTGGCTCTGCTGGGCGCCTGGGTCACCTGGCTGATGGGCAGCAAGGAACAAAACTGAAATCTTTTTTCGGGAACAGGCAGAAATGCCTGTTCCTTTTTTCTGCCCGGGGCAGGGGAGAGGGCGGGCCAAATGTAAAATAGTTGTGGTTGTGCTTTGGTTCGTTCCATGCTACACTTACAATGTATGAGATGAAACCTGTCGAAACAGGGCCGGAACAGGCAAAACGGGAAAGAGAAAACCGGCAAAAACAAAGCGGGGGAGCCAAATTGGATCTGCTGAAAGATTTTACCAAGGAAGAAAAGAGCTGGATGCTCTACGACTGGGCCAACAGCGCCCATTCGGTGATCGTGGTCACCATTCTGCCCATCTTTTTCAACACGGTGGCCAGCTACACCAAGGACGCGGTGTCCAGCATGAGCGCCTGGGGCTATGCCACCAGCCTGGCTATGGCCATTGTGGCCCTGGCCGCGCCGGTGTTGGGGGCCTTTGGGGATTTTGCCGGGCTGCGCAAAAAGCTGTTTGGGGTATTTCTTGCCCTGGGCTGCTTGAGCTGCCTGCTGCTGGGGGCAACGCCCCTCAGCGATTTCACCGACCCGGCCCTGGCCGACAAGATGGCCGGGATCATTCTGGGGCTGTACATTCTTTCCACGGTGGGCTTTGCCGGGGCGAACCTCTACTATGACAGCTTCCTTTCCGATGTGACCACCGATGAAAGGATGGACCGGGTCTCCACCATGGGCTACGGCCTGGGGTACCTGGGGGGCAGCACCATCCCGCTGCTGATTTTTTTGGTCATGAACGGGGTGGGGGTGCCCATGCTCACCTGTCTGGCCTTCATTTTTGCCTTTACCGGCCTGTGGTGGCTGGCCTTCTCCCTGCCCTTTTTGAAAAATGTGCGGCAGAAAGGCGGCGAACCCTTCTGCCGGGGCGCTGCCGGCCGGGCCCTGCGGGGGCTGGGCCGCACCATGAAGGAGATCTGGCATAATAAGGAGATGCTGGTCTTCCTGCTGGCCTACTTTTTCTATATCGACGGGGTCAACACGGTCATCCACATGTCCACCACCTACGGGGATATGGTGGGCCTGGGCACCACCGATATGATGCTTGCCCTTTTAATGGTACAGGTGCTGGGCCTGCCCTTCTGCCTTTTGTACATCCGGCTCAGCGCCCGCTTCGGCGCCCGGGCCATGGTGGGGGTGGGTATCTGCGTCTATGTCATCACCTGCGTGGTGGGCTTTTTCATGAGGAGTGCCTGGCAGTTCTGGCTCCTGGCCTTTCTGGTCTCCACCAGTCAGGGCGGCGTCCAGGCCCTCAGCCGCAGCATGTTCGGCCGCCTGATCCCGGATAAGGGCCGCTCCGCCGAGTTCTTCGGTTTTTACGATATTTTCGGCAAATTCAGCGCCATCATCGGGCCTGCCCTGGTGGGGGTGATCAGCGCCGCCGCAGCCGAACAGATCCTGGCCGGGCAGGGTCTGACCGCCGCCACCGCCACCGCAGCCCAGATCGAGGCGGTAAACGCCCAGGCGGCCCCGCTGGGAATGCTGGGCATCCTTTTGATCTTTGCTCTGGGAGGGGGGCTGTACTTCTTCGTCCTGCCCCGGGTCTCCCGCAAATCCCGCTGAAGGAAACGAGGTAAAACCATGCCAGAAGGATATACCCACGTGCGCGTGGCCCGCAAGGCGGCGGATACCGCCGGCCTGATGAAGCAGATCCATCCGGCGGCCTTCTGCGCCGGGGCCAACGGGCCGGATGAATTTTTCTGCTTTGAAGCCTGGAAGCCGGCGGATAAGCGCACCCTGGACCTGCCCGCCCTGGGCAGCCGGATGCACCGGGAAAAAACCGGCGCTTTTTTGATGAGCCTGGCCGACCACGCCAGTACCCAGGCCCAGAAAAGCTATGCCCTGGGCTTTATTTCCCATTACATCACCGATTGCACCGTTCACCCCTATGTGGCCATGATTACCCAGAAAGGGCAGCTGTACGATATGCCCGGCGGCCACGGGTATTTTGAGATCGCCCTGGACAGCGAGCTGCATAAAAAGGATTACGGCACCCCTGCCGTATCCGCCGCCCATTCCAACCCCCGGCTCACCGGTACCGCTCTGGTGCAGGTGGCCCAGCTGCTGCAGGTATGCCTGAAAGAGGTGTACGGGGTGGATGTGGGGCTGGAGGCGCTGGGGGATTCCTTCCACCATGCCCATTTCCTGCGGGCGCTGTTTGTGAGCCGGCTGGGGATCAAAAAAAAGCTGCTGGAGGCGGCAGAGCCCCTGTTTGGGGGCAAGGGCAGCCTGACCGGCCATGTTTCGCCGGCCCGGCTCAAGGGCTGCCGCCGCTCGGATAAGGAGCAGCTGCCCTCGGTCTGGCGCAACCCCTATACCGGCCAGACCTGCCAGATCACGGTGGCTGGGCTGCTGCACGAATCCACCCGGCGGGCGGTGACCTGCTTTTTGACCTGCCGCAGCTTCTGGCAGGGGCGCACTCCCCGGCAGGAGCTGGAAAGGCTTTTGGGCAGCCGCAGCTACGAGACCGGGCTGGAAGATGCGGATTCCCGGGGTGAAAACCCGGTCCTGAACCCGGAATTTTATGAAAAAGTTGTGAATAAATCCGTCGCCGGGGAAGAATAATTGGGCGGTTTGCGCCTTGACGAAAGCCGATTATCTGATTAAACTATATAAGTGTAAATATGAAAAAGCTGTGAACAGGACATGAGGATCTTCGGGAGCTTTTTTCAGAGAGCCGGCGGTGGGTGCAAGCCGGCAGAAGCAGAAGACCCCCCTCACCTGGGAGCCGCCGGACTGAAACCAGTAGGCCCGGCCGGGAGCCGCCCGTTACCAGGCAGAGCCCGTTTGAAGGGTGATCGAGCAGCCGCGCCGGCGCGCGGAATGAGAGTGGTACCGCGGAGTTTTACGCTTCGTCTCTTTGTAAGAGACGGGGCGTTTTTTTGTCCCGGGAAAGGGGGGCCGGCCATGCAGGCAGCCGAATATTTCGAAAAGCTGCTGCCCTATTACGAGGGCAGCTTTGACCTGGAAAAGCCCGCTCACATCCAGGGGCGGGAATATGCGGCCTGCGGCGCCTTTCACGCCCATGTGGACAAATACGTCCTGGTGAAAAAGGCCCAGATCTGGGCGGTGGACAGCCACGAGTACTGCCTGTTTGCCACCTATGAGCAGGCCCCCGGCCAGGAGGAGATCGGGCAGCTGAAAAAGGTCATGGAGGAATATATGGAACCGGTGCTGGCCCGCAAGGGGCAGCCCTCCATGCCCAAAGATCATATGTATACCTACCTGACCCTGGTGCTCATCACGGCCAAGAGCCCTGACGCAGGCACCCTGCGGGCGGTGAAGCGGTTCCGGTTCCAGAAGTTTTACCATTTTTATCTGCGGGGCTACAGCGAGGGCCGGATCGTCCTGGTGGATCTGGAAGGCAAAAAGATCTACACCAACCGGGACGGGCGGGTGCTGCGCAAGTTCCAGCAATCGGTGCTGAAAAAGCTGGCCGGCGGGGTCTGAGAACCCCCGAAATTATGGTGCCGCGGGCGCAAGCCCGTTTAAGGGCATAGATTGAGTATGTTGAAAACAAGGAGGAATCAAAACAATGAGTGGTATCGTATTGCTGCTGATTGCCATCGTTGTTTTGCTGGTCGGCTACGTCTGCTACGGCGGCTGGCTGGTAAAACAGTGGGGCATCGATCCTGCTCGCAAGACCCCTGCCTTTGAACTGGAGGACGGCGTGGACTACTGCCCCGCCAAGGCCCCTGTTCTGCTGGGTCATCACTTCGCTTCCATTGCCGGCGCGGGCCCCATCAACGGCCCCATCCAGGCTGCCTACTTCGGCTGGCTGCCCTGCCTGCTCTGGATCCTGCTGGGCGGCATCTTCATCGGTGCCGTGCAGGACTTCAGCGCCCTGTTCGTTTCCATCCGCAACAAGGGCAAATCCATCGGCGAGGTTCTGGAAGTTTCCCTGAGCCATAAGTGCAAGATGATGTTCAGCGTGTTCACCTGGCTGGTTATGCTGCTGGTGGACGCCGCCTTTGCGGACATCGTGGCCAAGACCTTCGCTCCCTCCACCGGCGGCAGCGGCAGCGTGGCCATGGCCAGCCTGCTGTTCATCCCCATGGCTATCGCCTTCGGCTTTGCGGTTTACCGCAAGCATGCCCCCCTGCTCATCTCCAGCGTGGTGGGCGTCATCGTGCTGGCCCTGTGCGTGGCCGGCGGCATCATGTTCCCCCTGGTGATCGATAACATCACCTTCTGGCGTGTGGCGGTCTTCATTTACTGCGCCATCGCTTCCGTCACCCCCGTCTGGATCCTGCTGCAGCCCCGTGACTACCTGAACAGCTTCCTGCTGTACTTCATGATCATCTGCGCTGTGATCGGCATCTTCGGTGCCAACCCCGACGTCCAGCTGCCCGCCTTCATCGGCTGGAAGCTGAACGGCACCTACCTGTTCCCCACCCTGTTCATCACCATCGCCTGCGGCGCTGTGTCCGGTTTCCATTCTCTGATCGCTTCCGGTACCACCTCCAAGCAGATCAGCAATGAGAAGGACGCCAAGATGATCGGCTACGGCGGCATGCTCGTCGAGTGCGTGCTGGCTGTGATCAGCCTGATCTGCGTGGGCAACCTGACCAGTGACGGCGCTTACGCCGCCATCGGCACCCCCGCCGTGGTCTTCGCCACCGGCGTCAAGACCTTCTTTGCGACCATGGGCATGGGCGCCCAGGCCGCCGAGATCGCCTACACCGTGATCTGCCTGGCCGTTTCCGCCTTCTGCCTCACCTCTCTGGATACCTGCTGCCGTCTGGGCCGCTTCACCCTGCAGGAGATGTTCCAGCCCAAGGCTGGCGCTCAGCCTACCGGCCTGCAGACTGCCCTGCAGAACAAGTACATTTCCACCATCGTCAACCTGGCCTTCGCCAGCCTGCTGGTGGTTGCCGGTTACGATAAGATCTGGCCCCTGTTCGGCGCTGCCAACCAGATGGTGGCTGTGCCCGCCCTGATGGCTGCCGCCGTCTTCCTGAAGAAGATCGGCAAGGGCTACAAGATGTTCATTGTGCCCATGTTCTTCATGGCTCTGGCCTCCATGTCCAGCCTGGTGCTGACCCTGATCGCCCGGGTACAGGCCATTGTGGGCGGCGGCCTGGATGCCACCACCATGTTCACCGATGTGCTGCAGAGCGTCATCATCGTTCCCATGCTGGTGCTGGCCATCCTGCTGCTCATCGATGGCTGCAAGTACATCTTCGCCAACCACGAGGTCGAGGCCGCCTGAGTCCGGCCCGGTTTCGGAAGATAGCATGCAATCAAAAAGCCCCCGCGCTTTCAAAGCGCGGGGGCTTTTTTGATTTTTAGTCCGGGGATGGTTCCTCCGGCATGGAAAGGAACCGCCGCAGGAAAAACAGGCAGGCAAGGGCGGTGAGCAGGCTGCCGAAAGGGGCGGTGAGCCATACACCGTCCAGCCCCAGTACCGGCACCAAACAGGCCAGGATCAACAGGGGGAAAAGCAGGGAACGGCACAGGGAGAGCCCCAGGGAGAGGGCAGGGCGGTCCATCGCGGTGAAAAAGGAGCTCAGCCCCACCCCGGCCCAGCCGGTGAGATAGGAAAAGGAAAAGAGGGTCATGGCCTGCAGGCTCATTTCGATCAGAGCCGGGTCGCCGTCCCCCACAAAAAGAGGAAGGAGAGCCCTGCCGCCCAGCCGCATGGCCAGAAAAGCGGCGGCGGAAATCAGAGCGCCAGCCAGCAGGACGCGCTTTTCAAAGGCCAGCATCCGGCGAGAAAGTCTGGCCCCATAGCAGTAGCTGATGGCCGGCTGCATGGAATCCGCAAGGCCATACAGCAGGGAAGCAGTCACGCTGTCCACATACATGACGATGGAAAAAGCTGCCACAGCGCGGGAACCTTCCAGATGCAGGAGAAGGCTGTTCACGATGATCATGAGCAGAGAGCCGGAAATGTTGGTGAAAAATTCGCTGGAACCATTGTACAGGATATTTTTCAAAAGCCCCCGGCGCAGCCTGCCCTTGACAAAGCGCAGGGGCAGCTTGCCGCCGATCAGGGGCAGAAGCCCCATCAGGCTGCCCAGCGCCAGGCTGAGGCAGCTGGCCAGAGCCGCCGAGGCGATGCCCCAGCGGAGCACCGCCAAAAACAGGTAGTCCAGCCCGATATTCAGCAGGGAGGCGGTGACGTTCAGCACCATGCTGTAGCGGGTGAGCCCGCAGATGCGCAGGTAGTTATCCACCGCAAAATAGATCATGACTGCCGGGGTGAAAAGGGCGAAGACCTGCAGATACTGGCAGGCCAGTTGCGTCGCCGAGGGGTCGGCCCCCATCAGCTCCAGCAAAGGTCGGGCGAAGAAAAAGCCCAGCACCCCCACCGCCAGGGCAATCGCCTCGATCAGCAGGGAACAGCGGGTAAAAATCACGCTGGCTTCCCGCTCCCTGTGTTCGCCCAGGTGGATGGCAATCTGCACCGAGGAGCCCACTGCCACCATATCGGAAAAGACAAAGCCGATAAACAAAAAGGGCATCACCAGGTTGACTGCGGCCAGGGCCTCTTCCCCCAAAAAGCGGCCCACAAAGATGCCGTCGGCAATGGTATAGAGCGAGCTGGCCGCCATGCTGATCATATTGGGCAGGGCGCACCGCAAAAACAGGCGGTTGGGGCTGAGAGTCTCAAAAACAGAAGGGGAGCTCATGGGGAAATTCAAAATCCTTTCATGTATTCCTGGCTGAAATCATCCAGAATGCTGCAGAAATCCGCCAATTGGGCGGGTGTGTATTTTTCTTCTATGGCCCGCACAGCTTTTTCAAAGGGGCTGTCATAGGCGCGCAGAGCCTGGGCGACGACCTCGGTCACCTCCAGGCGCACCACCCGCCGATCCTTTTCATCCCGGCATTTCCGCACAAAGCCCAGCCGGGTCAGTTCATTCACCTTCAGGGTGGCCGCCGAGGGGCTGATGTGCAGGGTGCGGGCCAGGCTGCCCACGGTGCAGCCTTGGGTCTGGGCCTGGTAAGAGATCACATCCAGGTACATCATGCTGTTGTAAGAAAATTCACCCCCGCCGTTCTTGGCCAGCTGCCGCAGCTCGCAGACGGTGGAATCGTAATAATAGCGGTTCAGGGTATCGCGCAGATCCATACTTGCCTCCTGTTTGCACCGATATCTGGAAAATGTTTAAGCGTATTTATATAAATTTGCTTAAATATATCACGAAAAGACAAGGCTGTCAAGCCGGGCAACGCCGGCCTGACAGCCTTGTTTTGCGCCAAAACAGAAATGGGAAGGGAACGGTATCATCCGGGCCTTAAAAGCAGCTTTTGAGGGAGAGGCTGCCCTCTCAAAAAGGCAGAGCCCTCTTGAAAAGCCCGGCATATCCGGGAAAGGGGAAAGCCGCCCTTACATGCTTTCGTGGAAGGTACGCTTGATCACTTCCAGCTGCTGTTCCCGGGAAAGGCGGTTGAAGTTTACCGCATAGCCGGAAACCCGGATGGTGAGGGTGGGGTACTGCTCGGGATGCTCCATGGCATTCAGCAATACCTGACGGTCCAGCACGTTCACATTCAGGTGGTGGGCTCCCTGCACAAAATATCCGTCCAGGATGGAGACCAGGTTGCCGGTGCGCTGGGCCTGGTCCTTGCCCAGGGCGCCCGGCACAATGGAGAAGGTGTTGGAAACGCCGTCCTGGCAGACCGCCCGGTAGGGGATCTTGGCCACCGAGTTCAGGCTGGCCAGGGCGCCGTTCTCGTCCCGCCCGTGCATGGGGTTGGCGCCGGGGGCAAAGGGCTCACCGGCCTTGCGGCCGTCCGGGGTGGCGCCGGTCTTTTTGCCGTACATCACGTTGCTGGTGATGGTGAGGGCCGAAAGGGTGTGGATAGCGTTCCGGTAAAGGGGATGCTTTTTCAGCTCGGCTGAGAAGTAGGAGACGATCTCCACCGCAATATCATCCACCCGGTCGTCATCGTTGCCGTATTTGGGGAACTCGCCTTCCACCTCAAAATCCACGGCGATGCCCTGCTCGTTGCGCACCGGGCGCACCTTGGCAAACTTGATGGCCGAGAGGGAATCGGCGGCAATGGAAAGGCCCGCCACCCCAAAGGCGGCCAGCCGCTCCACCAGGGTATCGTGGAGGGCCATCTGGCTGGATTCATAGGCGTACTTGTCATGCATGAAGTGGATGATGTTGATGGTATCCACATACAATTCAGCCACATAGGCCAGTACCTTCTTGTAGTTGGCCAGCACCTTGGGGTAATCCAGCACCTCGTCCTCATCCCGCTGAATCTCGGGGATGACGGTCATTCCCTTCTTTTCGTCCACGCCGCCGTTGATGGCGTAGAGCAGGCTCTTGGCCAAGTTGGCCCGGGCCCCGAAGAACTGCATCTGCTTGCCCACGGCCATGGCGGAAACACAGCAGGAGATGCAGTAGTCGTCCCCGTACATGGGGCGCATCAGGTCATCGTTTTCATACTGGATGGAGTCGGTGCCGATGCTCATGCGGGAGCAGTAGGCTTTGAAGGCGGCGGGCAGGTTCTGGCTCCAGAGCACGGTCAGGTTGGGCTCGGGGGCGGTGCCCAGGTTAGTGAGGGTGTGCAGATAACGGAAGGTGTTCCGGGTGACCAGGGTGCGGCCGTCCACACCCATGCCGCCCAAAGCTTCGGTGATCCAGGTGGGGTCGCCGCCGAACAGCTCGTTGTATTCGGGGGTGCGCAGGTGCCGTACCAGCCGCAGCTTGATGATGAACTGGTCAATGAGTTCCTGGGCTTCCTGCTCGGTGAGAACGCCCTTATCCAGATCCCGCTGAATGTAGATGTCCAGGAAGGTGGCGGTGCGGCCCAGGCTGGTGGCGGCGCCGTTGTTCTCCTTTACGCCGGCCAGGTAGGCAAGGTACAGGTTCTGCACCGCCTCCCGGGCATTTTCGGCGGGGCGGCGGATATCGCAGCCGTACTTTTCGGCCATGGAGGCCATCTCTTTAAGGGCACGGATCTGCATCTGTATCTCTTCCCGCAGCCGGATCCGCTCATCGGTCATGGGGCCGTCCAGCATATCCAGGTCCTTCTGCTTTTCCTCAATGAGGAAGTCGGTGCCGTACAGAGGTACCCGGCGGTAGTCGCCCACGATCCGGCCCCGGCCGTAAGCATCCGGCAGGCCGGTGAGCAGCCCGGCGGAGCGGGCCAGGCGGGTGCGGCGGGGGTAGGCGTCAAATACGCCGTCGTTGTGTGTCTTGCGATAGAGGCGGAAGTGCTTTTCCACTTCTTTATCCAGCTGGTAGCCGTACTGCTCCAGGGCGGATTCGGCCATCCGCATCCCGCCGTAAAGGTTGACGATCCGCTTGAGGGGGGCGTCGGTCTGCAGGCCCACGATCACCTCGTTTTCCCGGTCGATATAGCCGGGGGCAAAATTGTCAATGCCCGAGACCACCCCGGTCTCCACATCAATGATCCCCTTTTTCAGCTCTTCCAGGATCAGGGCCTTGGCCTTGGCCCATACCTTGTCGGTGCGGGGGGTGGTGGGGGCCAGGAAGCTCTCGTCCCCCTCGTAGGGGGTGTAGTTCTTCTGGATGAAGTTGCGCACATTTACCAGGTGTCTCCATTCGCCGGTGCGGAAGCCCTGCCAGGCGGTGCAATTTACGTCGATGCTCATGGGAAGATCCTCCTATATAAAAAGTAGTGAATGTCAGTGGGCGGGAAAATCCGGGCGTCAGGCGTTGCCGGCAGCCAGATCCCGGTCAAAACGCTCCTGCCAGGGGCGAAGAAGATCCGGCGCCAGGGGAGGGACCCCCTCCAGCGGGTAGGGGATGCCCAGACTGTGATATTTGGGGACGCCCAGGGTGTGGTAGGCCAGCAGCTCCACCTTCTGTACATGGCTCAGTTTCCGGATATACCGGCCCAGGGCTTCCAGGTGCTGCTCCCCATCGGTGAGGCCGGGGACCACCACGTGCCGGATCCAGAGCGGAGTGCCCGCCGCCTGGGCAGCGGCCAGAAAGCGGTCGGCCTCGGCAGGGTCCTGGCCGGTCAAGCTGCGGTAGCTTTCCGGGTCCTCATGCTTGATGTCAAATAAAACCAGATCCGTGTATTTCAGGATCTCCTCATACCCGCCATTGCCGCAGCCGGCGGTGTCCAGGCAGGTGTGGATGCCTGCCTGCCGGCACAAAGGCAGGACCTCCTGCAGAAACTCTTTTTGCAGCAGCGGTTCCCCGCCGGAAAAGGTCACCCCGCTCTCGTCGCCGTAATAGGGCTTGAACCGGCAGAGCCGGTTTACCAGCTCCTGGGGGCTCAGCAGCTGGGGGTGTACACCCTCCAGGTCCCAGGTATCCGGGTTGTGGCAGTACCGGCAGCGGAGCCGGCAGCCCTGCAGAAACACCACCGTGCGGATGCCCGGGCCGTCCACAAGTCCCATGGATTCAATGGAATGGATGCGGCCAAGTGTCATGCAAACCTCCTTGTTTTCTTTTTGACAAAAGAAAAAGCCGACCGTCCGGGCTTTTTCTGCCCAGACGGTCGGCCGGTTTACGATCATACTCCACGTGGTTTCATCCACTCGTTCCGTCAGTCATATGATCACCATGGCAACAGGATACTATGAAAGCCTGCGTTTGTCAACAGGGGAAAAAACAAAAACGGTCCGGCCAGGGCCGGACCATTTTTGTTATGGGGGAGAGGAATCTCGAAACCCTGCCGCGAAGAAAGCAGCAGAGGGAGAATAGCAAAATTATTTGTACTCGTAGAAGCCGCGCCCGGTCTTCCGGCCCAGACGGCCGCCGCGCACCATCTTCTTGAGCAGGGGATGGGGGCGATACTTGGGGTCGCCGCTCTCGGCCTGCAGCACTTCCATGATGGCCAGCACAATGTCCAGGCCCACCAGGTCGCCCAGAGCCAAGGGGCCCATGGGATGGTTGGCGCCCAGCTTCATGGCAAGGTCGATATCCTCCACGCTGGCGGTGCCCTCGGCGTAGATCTCAATGGCCTCATTGATCATGGGCATCAGGATGCGGTTGACCACAAAGCCGGCGGCCTCTTTCACGATGATGGGGGTCTTGCCGATATCCCGGCTGATGGTGTGGATCTTCCCGGCCACGCTGTCGGGGGTGTTCAGGCCCACGTTCACCTCCACCAGCTTCATGGCGGGGGCGGGGTTGAAGAAGTGCATGCCGATGACCGGGCGGCTCAGGCCCTGGCCGATCTCGGTGATGGACATGGAAGAGGTGTTGGTGGCCAGGATGCACTCGGGCTTGCAGATGGAATCCAGAGCCTCAAAGGTCTCCTTTTTGATGGCCATTACTTCCAGGGCGGCTTCCACCACCAGGTCGCAGTCGGCGCACAGGCGCTCCTTGGTGCCGGTGGTGATCCGCTCCAGATAGGTCTCCATCTGCTCTTCGGTCATCTTGCCGGCCTTGACCCGCTTCTGGTAGGACTGCAGGATGCGGTTCTTGCCCTTGGCGGCAAAACTGTCATTGATATCGCAAAGCATGACCTGGTAGCCCTCGGCCTGCGCAAAAACCTGTGCGATGCCGCTGCCCATGGTACCGGCGCCAATAATACCCACTTTCATGGTGTTACCTCCCGAATATCTGGCCTTTTTATGGCTTGTCTCTCGCGTTTTGGCCCGCTGCCGGGCGGGTTTTCCAAAAAACGAAATACGGACAATCGTCCTTTTACTTCCGGCTGAGTTTTCTAATAGAGAACAATGGTCATCAGCCTGGAAAAAATATAGCACCCTTCCTTGGCCTTGTCAATACTTTGCCGAATAAAATAAATAATTATCAAAGATTTGTTAAACAGAAAAAACAAAGAGTGAGAAATATATGGATACAAAAAGAAATAAGTTTCCTTATGGGAAACTTATTTTGCAAAGAGAAAAGGGCTTTCACCCGCAAAAAAAGCCGCCCGAAACAGCGGGCGGCAAAATTTATTTCAGCGGTCAGACAAGTGTCTGGGTGGTGGGGCGATCGGTCTGCTCAAAAGCCGCACCGGAATCCTCGCTCATCTGGCGGGCGAATTCCTGCACCAGGAAGATGCAGCGCTCCCGCTTGAGGGCGTCCACCCGCATTTTGGGGGCGTCGATGCACACCGCCGCCCACACATGACCGGAGGCATCCCGCACCGGCGCGCCGAAACCGATGATATCGTCGCTCAATTCGCCGTCGCTCACCGCATAGCCCTGCCGGCGGATCTGGGCCAGATCGGCCAGGATGGCGGCGGGGGAAGTGAGGGTATGGGCGGTGAACCGCTCCAGGGGTTCTTCCACCAGGTGGCGGCGCAGCACGGCCTCATCCTCGTAGGCGCCCAGGGTTTTGCCCACAGCGCCTGCATAGAAGGGACGGCGGGTACCCACGATGCTGGAAACCCGCACCATCTGACGGCTTTCTTCCCGGTAGATGATGGTGGGGTGCTCGTTTACCATCATGCCTAGGGCAGCGTTTTCCCCACTCAGATCCCGCAGGCGGGCCAGGTAGGGCTTGGCAAATTTGGCCACACCCACCTCGTCCTCATAGGTCTTGCCCAGCAGGTAGGCGGCAATGCCCAGGGTGTATTTGTGGTTGGGGGTCTGGGCGGCCAGGCCTTCCTTAACCAGTACGCTCAAAAGCTTGAAGGTCCCGCTCTTTCCGCAGCCGATCTTGGCGCTCAGTTCGGTGACCCCATAGACGTAGGGCTTTTGAGCCAGGATTTTCAGCAAACAGACGGTTTTCTCGGCAGAGTTCATCCGGCGGGCCTCCTTTGGGGAAAAGATGGTATTGAGTGTATTGTATTCGATGGTTTCCTTGCCTGTCAAGAACAAACCAAGGGTTTTGAACGAAAATGTTCTCAAAATCGGTACATAAAGGGCGCAATTGCATAAAAAATTTCCTGATAAAAAACGCATAGAGCTTTTTTGAGGCCGCCCCGGGCGCCGGGCGGGGCTCGCTTTGCTTTTGCCTGCCGCATATGCTATTATAAATCATAGGAACCCGGCCGGAAGCAAGTGGATTTTCGGCCCTATATAATACAATATTAATAGCAACGACGCAGACAAAACAGATAGCCTGGGCCTCCTGCAGGAGAAGCTTTGGCGGAAAGGATGAATATGGAAAGAGAAAATCAGGTCTCGGCAAAGCCGGAGTCCGGTGCGGAATGGGTCGGCAGGATCCAGGAATTTGTCCGGCAGAACCGGGAGGAGATCATCTTGAATATCGGCCGGCTGGTGGCGGTGCCCAGTACCGAAGGAACCCCGGAAGAGGGAGCTCCCTTCGGCCCGGGGCCCCGGAAGGCTTTGGATGAGGCCCTGAAAATGGCCCGGGAGATGGGCCTTTCCGTGGGGCATCAGGATTACAAGATGGGTTGGGCGGAACTGCCCGGTGAGCGGGCGGAATATCTCGCCACCATTACTCATCTGGATGTGGTGCCGGCGGGGGAAGGCTGGGACGGCGACCCCTTTGTGATGCGCCGCAGGGAGGGCTGGCTGCTTGGCCGCGGCGTGGCGGATGACAAAGGCCCCTCCGTGCTCTGCCTGTATGCCCTCAAGTTCCTGAAAGAGGCCGGGGTGCCCCTGCGGTACGGGGTCCGGGCTCTGCTGGGCTGCAATGAAGAAAGCGGTATGGCGGATGTGCCCGCTTACCTGGCGGCCAATCCTGCGCCGGTATTCTGCTTTTCGCCGGATACGGCTTTCCCTCTTTGCAATGGGGAAAAAGGACACTGCGGGCTGGAAATGGCCGGCGGGCCCTTCCCGAAAGGCCGGATCCTGGATTGGGAAGGGGGCGTGGCCACCAACGCAGTGCCGGACCGGGCCAGCGCATTGGTGAAAGCGGACCTGAAAGCCCTGCCCCAGCGGGAGGGCGTCACCCTGGAACAAGAGGGCGAATATGTGCGGGTGCGCGGCTGGGGCAAGAGCGGCCATGCGGCCATGCCGGAGGGAACGGTAAACGCCATCTGGCTGGTGGGCAGCTATCTGCTGGAGCAGGGGCTGTGCACACCGGAAGAAAAGGCATATCTGGAAGCGCTGGAAAAACTCCATCGGGCCACCGACGGCTCGGGTCTGGGCATTGCGGCCTGCGACGGCCGCTTTGATCCCCTTACCGTGATCGGCGGCACCATGAAAAAGATGCCGGATGGCCGTTTTGTTCAGACCCTGGATATCCGCTATCCCACCAACACCGGCGGCAAGAAGCTGGAAGAAGCTATTCAAAAGGCAGTGGGGGCGGCGGCCCAGGTGAAACTGAAGGAGGACGCGGAGCCTTTCTATATTGAAGTGGATGCGGCCCCCATCCGTACCCTGATCGACACTTACAATCAGGTTACCGGCAGCAACGAGAAGCCCTTCACCATGGGCGGCGGCACCTACGCCCGCAACTTCCCCCTGGCTGTGAGTTTCGGGCCGGAATACCCGGATCTTCAGCTGCCGGCTTTTGGCGGCCCCATGCACGGGGCCAACGAGGCAGCCCAGGAAGAGGGACTTTTGCAGGCGCTGGAGATCTATATCCTGGCGCTGATCCGGCTGCAGCAGCTGGAATTTTAAAACATAACCCTTTTATAAGGGAGACAGAGGCCGCGGCCCTTCGGAGCAAGATGCTCTCACGGAGGACCGCGGCCCTTCCTTTTTGACAGCAGGACAAGCTTTCAGCCCTTTTTCCTGGATTTTTTTGTTGACTTCATGGCGTGAAATGATAGAATAGAAGAGTACAAGTTTGCATACGGGGCAGGGGGAGCGTACCCTGCCCCGTCCGCGCGACAATTTTATGAAATGGGGGATCGTTCAATCCATGTTCAAGAAGCTGAAACGCTCGGCTGAAGGCGCCGGCGTCCCTCATGTGAAGGCAACAGCCGGGGTGGCAACGGTAAAAATGCCCGCGCCCGACCAGGTGACCCTTCTCATGTCTCAGCACATTGGCGCTCCTGCAACGCCGGTGGTGCAGAAAGGTGACACCGTTTATGTGGGTACCCTGGTGGGTAAGGCTGGCGGCTTTGTAAGCGCCAATGTCTACTCCAGCGTATCCGGCACTGTCCTGTCTGCCGACGCAAACGCGGTAGTCATCACTGCCGATGGTCAGCAGACCGTCGACCCGTCCATTCAGCCTCCGGTGGTTACCGACCGGGACAGCCTGCTCAAGGCAGTGGCTGACTGCGGCCTGGTAGGCCTTGGCGGCGCCGGTTTCCCGGCCCATGTCAAGCTGGCTGCGGAAAACATCGACTATCTGGTCATCAACTGCGCCGAGTGCGAGCCTTATCTGGCCAGCGACACCCGCGAGGTGCTGGAGTGCAGCGACACCATCGTGTCCGGCATCGAGGCGGTGCTCAAGTACACCGGCATCAAGAACTGTATCATCGGCATCGAGGCCAACAAGCCCGACTGCATCGATCTGATGACCACCCTGACCAAGGATATGACCGGCGTCAGCGTCAAGACGCTGCCTTGCCGCTATCCTCAGGGCGCTGAGAAAAACCTCATCGAGACCTGCACCGGCCGTGAAGTGCCCCAGTTCGGCCCCAGCGGCAAGCCCGGCCTGCCCGCCGACGCCGGCTGCGTGGTTATGAACGTGACCAGCATTTCCACCCTGGGCAAGTTCCTCAAGACCGGTATGCCCCTGGTGAGCCGCCGTGTCACTGTGGACGGCGACGCCGCTGCCAAGCCCAGCAACATCGAGGCTCCCATCGGTTCCTCCATGCAGTCCATTGTGGATTTTGCGGGCGGCATCAAGGAAGGCGTAGAGCTGGGTAAGGTCATCGCCGGCGGCCCCATGATGGGTATGGCTCAGGTAGACCTGAGTGCCCCCACCAAGAAGGCCAGCGGCGGCATCCTGCTGTTCAGCAAGGAGAAGGCCACCCTGCCCGAACCCACCAACTGCATCCGCTGCGGCCGCTGCATCAACAGCTGCCCCATGGGCCTGTCTCCTGTGAGCATCGTCAAGGCCTATAACGATCATGATCTGGAAGCTCTGGACAAACTGAACCTGGGCCTGTGCGTTACCTGCGGTACCTGCAGCTTCGTATGCCCCGCCAAGCGTCCCCTGACCCAGACCATGGCCATCGCCAAAGTATTCCAGAGAATGGGAGGGAACAAATAAATGGATAACCTGATCGTTACAGCCTCCCCCCATATTACCGATAACGTCAGCACCCGTAAGCTGATGGGCAATGTGGTGATCTCTCTGATCCCCTGCGTCATCGCCAGCACGCTGATCTTCGGGGTGAAGGCTCTGCTGCTCACCGTTGTGACCACCGCCGCCTGCGTGGCCTTTGAGTACATCTGGTGCGCTCTCGCCAAAAAGAAGAACCCGGTGGGCGATCTGTCCGCTGTGGTTACCGGCATCATCCTGGCCATGAACCTGCCTGCCAGCCTGCCCATCTGGATGGGCATCGTGGGCGCCTTCATCGCCATTGTCCTGGTCAAGCAGCTGTTCGGCGGCCTGGGCTACAACTTTGCCAACCCTGCTCTGGTGGGCCGTATCGTTCTGTTCAGCGGCTTCGCCACTCGTATGACCAACTACCTGGGTGTTACCCCCCGCGGTGTGCAGGATGCTCTTTCCACTGCTACCCCGCTGCAGGTTGCCGGTTCCACCCCTCTGGGCTCCCTGGACAGCGAGGCCCTCACCGAGGCTGTGGATAAGATCAGCGGCCTGCCCCTGATGGACCTGTTCCTGGGCATCCACGGCGGCGTGATGGGCGAAACCTGCGCCCTGGCCATCCTCATCGGCCTGGTGTTCCTGGTTGCTACCCGCACCATCAGCCCCGCTATCCCTGTTACCTATGTGGCTACCGTGTTCGTCTGCTTCCTGCTCACCGGCAACGGCTTCCAGTTCGCTCTGGTGGAGATCCTCTCCGGCGGCCTGCTGTTCGGCGCGGTCTTCATGGCCACCGACTATGTCACCAGCCCCTTTACTCTGAAGGGCAAGCTGGTCTACGGCATCTTCATGGGTATCGTTACCTTCGCCATCCGCTACTTCGGCAGCCTGGCTGAGGGCGTTTCCTACTCGATCCTGCTGGGCAACCTGATCACTCCCTACATCAACGACCTGACCGAGCAGGTGCCTCTGGGGTATGTGAAGCCCAAGAAGAAGGAGGCTGAGAAGAAATGAAAAACGATACTTTTGAGAGCATCATCCGCCCCATTCTGGTGCTGGGCGTGATCTGCCTGATCGTCAGCGGCCTGCTGGCGGCTACCAACAGCGTTACCGCTCCCCGTATCGCTGAGAACGACCGCAAGACCACCCAGGCGGCTTACCTGGCTGTGCTGCCCGAGGGCACTACTGCCGAGGATCTCACCGAGCTGACGGTGAACAACACCGAGAAGACCGGCCCTGTTTCCGCAGTGAAGACCAGCGATGGCGCTTATGCGGTGAAGGCTACTGCTACCGGCTTTGACGGCGGCCTGATCACCACCATCCTGGGCTTTGACGCCGACGGCAACATCTGCGGTATCTGGAGCGATTCTTCTACCCAGACCGCCGGCATGGGCTCCAAGTGCGACAACCCCAGCTTTACCGACCAGTTCGTGGGCCTGAGCAGCGATGCCGAGCTCACCCTGAACGTGGATGTTCAGCAGGTTTCCGGCAGTACCGTTTCCTCCAAGGCTTTTGTGAAGGCGGTCAACAGCGCCATTGCCTGCTACAATGAAGTAAAGGGGGCTGCGTAAATTATGGCTAAAAGCAAACTTTCCATTGTTACCAACGGCCTCATCAAAGAGAACCCGGTTCTTCGTCTGGTTCTGGGCACCTGCCCCACGCTGGCTGTTTCCACTGCCGTCTCCAACGCTCTGGGCATGGGCGCGGCAGCTACCTTCGTGTTGATCTGTTCCAACATCGTTATTTCCGCCCTGCGCAAAGTGATCCCCGATAAGGTTCACCTGCCCTGCTACATCACCATCATCGCCGGCTTCGTGACCCTGGTTCAGATGATCGTGCAGGCTTACGCCCCTGCGCTGAACGCTGCCCTGGGCGTTTACCTGCCCCTGATCGTTGTGAACTGCATCATCCTGGGCCGTGCCGAGATGTTCGCCTGCAAGAACACCGTGGTGGATTCCGCTCTGGACGGCCTGGGCATGGGCATTGGCTTTACCCTGGCTCTGACCGCCATGGCTACCCTGCGTGAGATCATTGGCAACGGCAGCTGGCTGGGCATCACCATCGTGCCCGAGAGCATCGATCGTCTCACCATTATGACCAGCGCCCCCGGCGGCTTCTTCTGCTTCGGTTTCCTGATGGCAATGGTCGTGCTGTATGAGACCAAGACCAACAACAAGATCGAGCGCAAGATCGGCTGCGCCGTCAAGGAAGGAGAGGATGAATAATGGCCAATCTGCTGTATATCTTCTTCACGATGGTCCTGGTTCAGAACTACGTTCTGGTCAAATTCCTGGGCATCTGCCCCTTCCTGGGCGTTTCCAAGAAGCTGGATTCTGCCGTTGGCATGTCTCTGGCTGTTATCTTCGTTATGGTGCTGGCCACTGCTGTGACCTGGCCTCTGTACGCCTTGGTGCTGGAGCCCAACGGTCTGGGCTATCTGCAGACCATCGTGTTCATTATCGTTATTGCCGTTCTGGTTCAGTTCATTGAGATCGTGCTGCACAAGTACATGGTGAGCCTGTACAACAGCCTGGGCGTTTACCTGCCCCTGATCACCACCAACTGCTGCGTGCTGGGTGTTACCATCCTGAACTTCACCAACGGTTACAACTATGTGGAAAGCCTGTTCTGCGCTGCCGGTTCCGGTGCTGGCTTCATGCTGGCCATGGTGCTGTTCAGCGGCGTGCGTAAGCGCGTGGATGCTGGCAATCCCCCCGAGTGCTTCAAGGGCCTGCCCATTACCCTGGTGGCGGCTGCCATCACCAGCCTGTCCTTCATGGGCTTCGGCGGCATCATGAGCAGCATCTTCGGTATTGCGGCATAAGGAGGAAAAAACGACAATGAGTATCGCGTTTGCAATCATTCTGGTTACCATCGTCGGCATCCTCGGTGCTGTGATCCTGGTGCTGGCCGCCAAGTACATGCACGTTGAGGAGGATCCCCGCGTGGCGGAGATCACTGCCTGCCTGCCCGGCGCCAACTGCGGCGGCTGTGGCTATGCGGGCTGTGCCGACTACGCCAAAGCCGTTGTGGAAAGCGGCGCGCCTGTGAACAAGTGCGCCGTGGGCGGCGCTGCCTGCGCTGCCCAGATCGCTGCGGTGATGGGCGTGGAGGCTGGCGCCTCTGTCAAGACCTGGGCGGTTGTGGCCTGCCAGGGCGAAGAGGGCGTCTGCAAGTCCAAGTTCGAGTATCAGGGCATGAGCAGCTGCGCCGCTGCGGCTCAGTTGTTCGGCGGCCCCAGCGCCTGCGCCTTTGGCTGCATCGGCCTGGGCGACTGTGTCAAGGCCTGCCAGTTCGGCGCCATTGAAGTGGTGAACGGCAAGGCCCGGGTCAACGCCGACAAGTGCGTGGGCTGCGGCGCCTGCAAGGCTGCCTGCCCCAAGAAGATCATCTGGATGCATTCCGAGCCCAAAAAGCCGGTGGTCATGTGCGCCAACCATGAGCTGGGCGCCAAGGTCATCAAGGAATGCACCGCCGGCTGCATCGCCTGCCATCTGTGCGAGAAGAACTGCCCCGAAGAGGCCATCAAGGTCGTGGGCAATGTGGCTCGTATTGACTACGCCAAGTGCACCGGCTGCGGCACCTGCATTGAGAAGTGCCCCAAGAAGGTCATCAAAATGCCTGCCGACATCCACTGATAAAACGGCAAAAGGCCGCCCCAACCAGGGGCGGCCTTTTTTGTTGTGACTTTATAGGTAACGCCGGGCGGCGGTGAACCCCCGGCCGCATACCTCCGCCGCTTTGCTGACAATCACAAAGCTTTCCGGGTCCTGCCTCAGCACGATCTCCTTCAGTCTGCTCAATTCCCTGGGGGAGATAACCGTTAAAAGAACCGGTCGCTTTTCGCCTTTGTATCCTCCCTCGCCGAAGAAAAGGGTGACACCCCGATCCATCCTGGTCAGGATAGCCTGCCGGAGCTCTTCCGGGTGTTCACTGATGATCTTGACCTCGGTCTGGCTGAGCCCCCAGAGAAGAATTTGGTTCAGAGAAAAAGAGGTGACGGCCAGCAGCAGAACTCCATATAGCAAATCTTCCGCCGGGTGGAAGGAGAGCTGCACGGCAAGAATCACAAAATCAAAGCAGTACAGGCTGAGGGCAACGGGAATGCCGGCATATCGATGCAGGATCAAGGGGGGAATATCCATACCGCCGGTGGAAGCTCCGCTGCGAATGACCAGGCCCAGTGCCAGGCCGATCTCCGCTCCTCCGAAAAGGGAATTCAGCAATGGGTCCCGGGTGAAAGAGAAGGAAGGAAAGAGAAAAGCGGTAAGATCCAGGCAAAAGGGGTACAGCAAGGAGCTGGCCAGGGTAGAAAAGAAGAAGCGGCGGCCCAAAAAGACCAGGCCGGCCAAAAGCATGACCAGATTGAAACAGAGAATAAAGCGGGAAAGGGGAATACCGGTAAGGCGGCAGACCGTCAGGGCAATTCCTGTTGTTCCGCTGCTCATCAGTTCCCCGGGCAGGATGAACAGATGAACGGTAAAGGCATAGAGCAGGGAACCCAGCAGGATACAAAGGGCTGAAGGCAAAGATTTCCGCAGAGATACAGGCATACCATGTGCTCCTTTTCTTTATCGTTATAAAATAAAAAACACGCCTGCCAGGGTTTTCCCTAACAAGCGTGGATCGAGGCGAACGCCTAATACAAAACAAGCATATAATGAAAAAACCAAATTTTCAAGAGCGGGGCAGAATCGGTCAGCCCTGTGTCACGGTGAGCTCGCCGGTACCGGTGCTCACCAGGGTGACGCTGCCATTATAAGTCAGGAAGGTTTCCACTTCCTGGCTCTGCAGAAGATCCAGGGTTTCCTGCACTTCCTTGGGGTCGGGATCATCCTTTTCGCAGGTGATGACTGCGTACTGGGGGCTGACCGCCCGGATGAAGGAAGCGGTGTTTTCCTCGGGCCGGCCATGATGCGGAACCTTGAGGAAGGTGTGTTCCAGAGGCATCAGACCAATGAGTTCCTGCAGCCTGTCATTTTCCGCGTCGCCGGGAAAAAGGAAGCTGTCGGCGCCATAACTCAGGCTGAAGGCCAAAGAGTAATTGTTTTCGTCCTCATACTCTTCCAGAAGCGGGGGATAAAGGGTACCAGAAGCGTCCCCAAAGGTGATTTCCAGGGGCTCACATACCACCTGCGCAGTCAGGCCTGCCTCGCCGGCGGCTTCCACAAATTGCTGATATTGTTTGGAATCGGAGGAGTAAGGGGGAATCAGCAGCTGGTCTACCGGCCAGGATTCTATCAGCTTATCAGCACCGCCCACATGGTCTTTATCAAAGTGGGTGAGGATCAGGGTATCAATCCGGTCCACCCCGGCATCTTCCAGCGCCTGCTGCAGCACCGGGAAGGTATCGTCATAGCCGGTGTCGATCACCATGCAGGAATCCTGGCAGGTGAGCAGGATCGCGTCGCCTTTGCCCACATCCAGAACCTGGACGGTCAGGGGTTCAAGCGGATCATCCTGATAACGGTCCACATCGGCTTCCTTCTGCAGCTGGGTGCCCCACAAAATTACAGCCAACAAGGCCCATACACAGAGCACAAGCGCCAGAATACGAATCAGCTGTCTCATATTTCCTCCGGGTTTTCAGAAATATGCTGAAAACGGCAGTTCAAAATTTGCAGCAAGGGTCAGCCAAAGCAGCTGTCGCCCTTGTTCTGCAGGGCATTTGTTCCATTCATTATAACATAGATGGGGGGGAAGAAGAAAGGCGAAAGGGTTACAGCCCCAGGCCGTAAATCCGGTTGGCATTGTGGAAGAAGATTTTTTCCAGGCTTTCCTCATCCACCAGACGGCGGATATATTCAATGTAGCGGGGAATATTCACTGCGGGAAAATCGGTACCGAACATGAAGCGGCTGTCGTCATCCAGATAGCGCAGCCAGGTGCGCATCCATTCCACATAACCGGCATGGCGGTGGAAATACCGATCCAGATCCGGGATACCGCTCAACAGGCCGGACAGGTCCGCAGCCACATTGGCGTTCTTTTCCATAACAGCGGCGGCTTCGCAGAGAAAAGGGTTGCCGAAATGGCAGAGCACAAACTGGACCTTCGGGTAAGCGCCGGCTACTTCATCCACGGTGAGAGGGTGGCTGTATTTCAGCTGCCCGCGGACACCGGCGGTCATTCCTGTGTGGATGGCCACCGGCTTATCATATTTTTCGGCCAGCTTGATATAAGGGGTGAAGCGGGCATCGCTCACATAGGCAAGGGTATAGCCGGCATAAATTTTAATGCCCACACAGGCTGACCGCTTGAGATGTTCTTCCGCCAGCTCGATGGTTTGGGCTTCCTCTTTAGGGCCCTGATATTTGGAGCCCACTGCGATGCAATAGCGAAAGAAAGAGGGAAAGCGATATGCGTCGGGGCTCAGCTTTTGGTTGCCCATAACGACCCCGGCGACCACACCCTGACTTTTATAGAGATTTTCCAGGTAGGGCAGGGAATTTTCATGCCCTACCTGCCTGGCCATGGTTTCGCTTCGCTCGTCCGGATTGAAAAGGTGAAGATGTGCGTCTATAATTTTCATGCGCTGCCTCCCAGGAAATCGTTTCTAAAACTCGGCCAAGGCAGCGATTTTGAAAATAAGCAGCCTTTGCGGTCTTCAATATAGCATGAAAGGAAAATTTCTGTCAATGTGGGCTTTTCTGTGGTAGAAGAGAAAGAAGCACGGATGGAAACAAGGCAGCGCGGGGAAGAAAAGGGAGCAAGATTGAAAAAACAAAAAAGAAAAGCTTGACAGATGCCCTTGAATATGGTATATTATTAAAGCACCAAAGAGGATATATCGCGGGGTGGAGCAGTCTGGTAGCTCGTCGGGCTCATAACCCGAAGGTCGTTGGTTCAAATCCGGCCCCCGCAACCAAGTTGCCTTAACAAAAAAGATATAAGGCCGAAAAAGCCCGCAAACAAGCCGTTTGCGGGCTTTTTTCGTATCCAAAATTAGGCCCCAGTTTGAAAGATATTTTTCGCCCATTTTGGGCTTTGGTGAGGACTTGAACTAACGACTACCGATTTTGCGACTAATTTTGACTGGTTTGGAGCGTTTTTTTTCGATTTTGACCCGGCGAAATTGTAAACAAATTGTGAATTTTTGAAATAGTCACAAGTGACGACTCAGTACCACCTGATTAGTCCCCGATCCCCCCCTTCTTTGAGAAAATATATTGTAGAAAAATTCGGCTTAATTTTGTTTAGGATGCCGGAAATTCAAGTTTTTGCGTCTGCATTGGATTTGTCCAAACAGGCGCTTTTTTATTTTCCGAAGTCATCATCATATCTGGGCAGAAATCCCTCTTTACACCCAGGGGAAGGTGGGTCACTTTCTCGGCCTCCTGGGCAGGAAGACTGTTGCTCCCCCCTCTCACACTCTCCTCCCAAGATACACTTACCTATGGCCGTTATAAAGGAAAAGACAAAACTCGCAGCAATGTCAAGTGGAAATTTAGGTAAATATTTTCAGAAAACTGTTGAAATCGACGAATCAGCGAGCAACCGCGTACAGGCAAGGCCTCTTCGGTTCGCGCCGACCGGCAAAACGGCTGAACTTTCGCCCTTACACGAAAAAATCCGAACCATGTGCGCTCGGGCACAGGGTTCGGATTATTTCCTTCGGGTGATTGGTGATAAGAAAACAGACGTGTCATGCAGAAAAAGATCTATATAAAACGGCTGACGCCGTGTTGACAGGCACAAAGACCAGTGAAGCGGAATTCACATGCCCAGGTAGAATTTGCAGAAGAGCGCCGCAATCACGGCACCCACAAAGGGGGCCGTGCCGGGGACCAGCAGGCCATACTGCCAGTCGTTGTCCGCCTTGTTCCGGATAGGCAGGACCTGATACGCCAGCCGCGGGCCCAGGTCACGGGCCTGGTTCATGGCAAAACCGGTGGTGCCGCCGAAGCCCATACCAACCGCCCAGACCAGAATACCGACACCCAGGGGCAGCCAGGCTTCATAGTTTTTGGCAATGGCCAGAATTGCTGTGAGGAAAACCGCCGTGGCAAAGGTTTCCACAAAATAGTTGCGGGGCAGGTCCCGCATAGGCGGGTTGGTGGAGAAGATGTTGCGCACCGCAATGGGGTCCACTTCCTTCTCACTGGCGCGGAACTGATCGGCGTACATCACATAGCAGATCAGCGCCCCCACAAAAGCGCCCGCCATTTCCGCAACGGAATACGGGATAAAGGCGCTCCAGGGGATCATTCCCAGAATGGCCTGGGCCAGCGCCATGGCAGGGTTCAGGCAGACGCCGCCGAAAATCATCAGCACCACCGAAATGCCGAAACCCCAGGTGGTGATGGCGAACAGGTGGCCGGACCCGCGGTACTTGCTGTTTTTCAGCACCTCATCGCAGTGAACTCCGACGCCGAAAACGATCATCAGGCCGGTGCCGAGAAATTCGGCAATAACATTATGTAACATGGTCTTCCTCCCCCACTCTTACTGTACTACGACCGAGAGGCCGTCGGGAATCACCGCAATGCGGGCGTCCTCCCCCAGGCACAGGAAAGCCCTGGCCAGGGCTTCGTCCACCGTGGGCACCAGTTCCAGGTGCAGGGCGGCGGCAATATGGGGGTCCAGAAGATCCGATACCAAAATCACATGGTATTTCACCAGGATGCGGGCCAGGATCTGGCTGGTCCACTGTTCCGGCACGGTTTCCAACCGCGGTGTGGCAGCGGCACGCTGCAGGAACTCTTCCGGCGATTCCGCCTTGGCAATATTGTCAAAGAAAGCCTGCCCGCCGTGACCGTCCCGGCAGCCAGCCACCATAATGATGATACCGCCTTCCCGGACGGTGGCTTCGGCGGCGGTCATGCCCTTGACGGCCTGGTAGACGTTCTGGTCCAGAGGATAGCCGCCGTTTGTGGAAATGGCAATATCACAGGGGACCTTATCCACCCGGGCCAAGTCCTTCACGAAGCGGCATCCCGCCAGGTGGGCTTCCTCCACGTCACCGGCAAAAGAACCGATGATCTCCTTTTTCTCGTTGAGGACCACGTTGACAATGAAGGCCAGCTTGGCCGCATGGGCCGCAAAAACCATATCCGCATGAATCCGGTTATGTTCCAGGTTGCCGGTGCGACATTCCGGGGAGGCAATGAACTCGCCGCAATGGTTGGCCTGGATGGTCTTGTAGCTGGCAATGCCGGGCAGAACGGATTTGCGGCCGCCGGAGAAGCCGGCAAAGAAGTGTGCTTCGATAAAGCCTTCGGCCAGCAGCAGATCGGCTTCGGTGGCAACACGGTTGATCAGGCAATGGCCGCCGCTGGGCAACACCCCCACATCCACCATAGCGGCATCGTCCCGGGCGTCGTGCATGACGATCTCCTCATGGTCCACGATTTCCGCGCCGTATTTGGCCACCAGTTCCTCTCGGGTAGAGGCCCGATGGAACCCCGTGGCGACCAGGATGCGGATGCGGGCATCGGGGGCCACACTGCGCAGGCGGCGCAGCAAGATCGGCATGATGATGGCCGAAGGGACCGGGCGGGTATGATCTGAACTGATGATGACGATGTTTTTCTTGCCTTTGGCAAGTTCCTCCAGACAGGGCGAACCGATGGGATGGTCCAGGGAATCTTCCACCAGTTCGGCACCGCTCTTTTGGGACTGATAGGACGCCTGATGCGACACCAGAACACCGGCCAGGTTTTGCTCCGGAACATGCACGGTCTGCGTTCCCGTATCGTAAGGCAAGCAAATCTCTTTCATAACAGAACACTTCCTTTTGCAGTTGTTTACCTCAAAGACGTGCCATAGTGTATCATGCAAAAATCTGGACAGCCACCCCAAAAGATGGTATCATTTGTTACGCAAAAGGGGGTTAATGAGAACGATGGACAGCGACGCCTATTTGCTGGAACAGCTGGAACACTGGGGGTATACGCCGGAGGAGCGTCCCCGGCATGCCTACCTGGCCTATTGCGGATTGGACCAGCCCTACACCTATGTATTGGCCCATGGTGTTGTGAAAACCAGCATCATCCTGAAAAACGGCAAGGAATTCAACATTGCCTACCTGAAAGGCCCGTCCCTGATTTCTCTCTTGCGGGATGAAGTTTCCACCTTTACCAGCGCGCCCTTCAACATCCGGGTGGAAAGCGAAAAAGCCGTATTTTATAAGGTGCCCCGGGTAGAACTGTGGCAGAACCTCAACAAAGACCCGATTCTGCAGCAGTACGTGAAGGAGTATTATCGCCAGCGCTGGAATGAGAGCATCCAAAACCAGCAGCTCATGGCCATGAATACCAAACGCGGCGTTATCTGCGGTTTTCTGCTCAATCTGGCCCGGCAGTTCGGCCGCCCGGTGAACGGCGGTATCCTGATCGATTTTGTTGTGCCCTACGAAGACATTGCGGGGTTCTGCGGCATTTCCACCCGCAACAGCGTCAACCGCCTGATCTCTCAACTGCGGGAAGACGGTTTGCTGGAACTGCAGGACCATCACATCCTGATTCCCCCTCTGGAACGGCTGCGGGAGCAGATCGCCGAATAAACGGTCAAACGCCGATTCACAGACTTTGCACCCGCTGCACAATTCAGTTTCTGATGTCATACATAAGCAAGTACCTCCTGTGTCTGGTGCCCGGTTGCCACACCGGCTTCATTCCAGCACAGGAGGTTCTCTCTTTGTCAAGTTGCCTTAGCAATGATTATCGGAGAGAAAAGCTGAACCCGCAGACTCTATGAGCCTGCGGGTTCATTCCTGTAAGCTGTTTCTACTATGTCTGCTCAATCCTTTAACGTCCCAATATATTCAGAGTACCATGGTTCACATATAATGTTGACTTAACCTTTTTGGAAAAGAAATATTTGTGGTGCATGCCCCAAAAATGGCTCTGTTAAGCCCTTTTTCTTAAAAATATCTTTTTTGTTAAGGCTTGCCACAAAAAGAGCGTTGAAACGCAAAGTTTCAACGCTCTTTTCTTTTTGCTTGTTTGCAAAAATGCAAGTTTGTCCGTGGAGGGTCCGTTTCTAAAAGTTTTAATGCCCTCAAGCAAACAGGCGTTTTGTAACTCTTGTTTGCTTGATATATTTGCCAATTCTGTTGTATTAAAACAAAATGGCACAAATCAGCAAATAGTTTTTGCAAATATGGTTGCCCCAAAATATCTTTTTTGGAACGGCACGCCACTAAAAACGGTAAAACGTAAAATTTTACCGTTTTTCTTTTTGTATGTTGGGAAAATGCAGGTTTGTCCGTAGGGTGTCCGTTTCTAAAAGGTTTAACCCCTCAAGTAGCCTGTATTCTGTCGCGCCCGTTTGATTGACATATTCGCCAATGGTAAGCTGCTCCTGAATTTGTACATCTTCTGGTCATGTTCTTGACCTTACTATAATGGTAAGGTTTATATTTAACATATACAGCAAACGATGTGCCATATATCCGTGCAAAAGGTTGAAAGCATTGGATAAGCGATACCGGACAAGGTATCACATGAGTATGCTGGAAAATCTTGCATTCATTCAGAAAAACGGTCTTGAGGAATTCATCCGGCAGCAGAATGAGCGATACCGATGCAGCCGGTGTGGAAAGCTGCGGACGGTGCATCAGGAGTTTTGCATTTACTGTGCGGCAATGGAGAAGGCCAGAAAGAAAAAAGACAGAGGATAAAACCGTTCCCGGATATTTTTATATAAGCTTTCCTATAAAAAGCGGCGATGAATTGAAATTTTGCCGCTGCTTTTTCTTCGTATGGGTATGTTGTGGAACCGAAAAAATCCTGCTACAATGTGGGCAATGCTGCACAGCAGCGGCCAAGCAGTAAAAACAGGCGAATCTGCTGTATGAGAATTTTGCTTATTGAGGACGAAAGAGAATTGCTGCAGGATATTGCCAAAGGGCTGATGATATCTGGAGCGCACTGGGCACGAAGAACGCATCGACCACCGCAGCCATGCCGAGCGTGGCCTGCTGGAGCGGCCTACGGTCCATGAAGGTGTGGTTGCCAGAGCCATGGAGAAAAAGGGCATTATCACTGACCGGTGCGAACTGAACCGGCAGAGCAAGGCCGACAATGCCCTGCTCCGAGAGTTGAGGGAACAGGTCAAAAAGCTGGCGCAGGCGGTCAGGAACACCCTCCCGGCGCTTGCTGAGGCCATGGAGAATCTGCGTAAAAATCTGCTGCTGTTCTGTTATCAGCTGGGGTATCTCCGCAAGGGCAAGGAGCGTCTGAACACTTCGCTGAATACGCTTCGCCCTGCCCTCACGCAGTACAATCAGCTGGCAAAGGACATCTGGGATAAGACGAGAGAGCGCCGCAGCCTGCTCTCCGAGAAAAAGGCGCTCTCTGCTGTCCATGTGTTCCGGCACCGGGAGCTGGCGGCTAAGATTGCGGCTCTGACAGAGGATTTGGAGGAACTGCGTTCGGAGAAAAATCTGCTTCTGGTGTCGCTGGCATATTCTGAGGAAGATGCCGCCGAAAAATTTCCCAAGGACATTGCAGCCATGGAGCAGAGTCTGAAACGGTTGGAAGAACAGGAACAAAAATATTTCGCCGAGCTGGACGCTGCCCTGAACGAGTATGCCGGGCTTCGGGAACAGGCCCAGGGCGTTGACCCGGTGCAGCTCTACGAAGCAAGGCAGGCCATCCGCCCCGAAAAGGAACAGGAAGCGGAGAACCGGGCGCAGCAGGTTTACGGCGAGAAGTACAGCCCGCTTTTGATGTTTGACAGTGAAAAGGCGGTTTCCCGGATGCTGCATGAGGATATAGAGCGGCAAGCTGTGCGGAGAATGGTGCGTCAGGCGCAGAAGGAGCAGATGATTCCCAGCAAAGAAAAGCGTAAGGAACAAGAGCGCTAATTGATGTTATAAAATATATTGAAGCTTTACTAATAAGAACTTTTATCGTCTGTTAGTTGCTTGACAAATATGTATTACTATGATATTTTTTATTCTAAGTAAATATGATATCTGAGTGCCATCAATTTCGTATAGTGTTGATGGAGAATAGTGAATCCGGTTGGAATCCGGAACGGTACCGCCACTGTATGCGCGGAGGCACCGCACATGACGAAAGTCGGTCATTGGAAGTTGATTCTGAGAAGGCTGTGCGGAATGCTTATGATACGCAAGTCAGGAGACCTGCTCAGATTGTTAAAGTCTATTTGCTCTCGAGTTATGGAGAAATGGGCTATTTTGTTGCGAAAAAACGGCAGCAGCAGTCATATATGACTGCTGCTGCCATTTTTGGCATATCTTTAGCATACTTTTCTCCATTTTACTACTGCTTTTTCGTGTCTTAAACTACAAAAAGATATAAATCAATGGAGGAAAGTAAAATGAAGAAAATGAAAAAATTTGTAGCACTCCTGCTTGCGATGTGCATTGCAACATCTCTTGCTGCCTGCGGTTCTCAGGAAAGTGAGACATCAGACAACTTAGGAGAGGTGTCTTCTACCAATCCAGTCTCTGACGATCAAGCTGCTGCTGATGAGGTGGCCAAGCTGATTGACGCAATCTATGTGCAAGAACGAAACGAAAACACGGATGAACAATGTGAGGCTGCAAAGGCTGCTTGGGATGCCCTGACGGATGCCCAAAAGGAATTGGTTTCCGGCGAATTTGCAGATCCAGACTATTTTGGACGGGATACTGGAGATGCTTCTAAAGATGATCCCCGCAACGGTGATGAAATCGGCGAAAATGAACTGCTCGTAGTCAGCTTCGGAACCTCTTTTAATGACAGCCGTGTTGCTGACATCAAGAGCATTGAGGACGCTTTGCAGGAAGCCTATCCGGACTGGTCGGTCAGAAGAGCATTTACCGCCCAGATCATTATCAATCATGTGCAGGCTCGTGACGGAGAAAAGATCGATAACGTCCAGCAGGCGCTTGACCGTGCGGTAGAAAATGGTGTTAAGAATCTGGTGATTCAGCCTACCCATCTGATGTATGGTGCTGAGTATGATGAGCTGGCAGAAACCGTAGGAGCTTATCAGGATAAATTTGAATCGGTTCAGATCGCTGCTCCTCTTCTGGGCGATGTCGGTACCGATGCAACTGTCATCAATGAAGATAAAAAAGCTGTTGCAGAGGCTGTTACCGCAGAAGCGGTTAAGACAGCTGGATACCAGACTCTGGATGAAGCAAAGGCAGATGGCGTTGCATTCGTATTTATGGGTCACGGTACTTCCCACACAGCAAAGGTATCTTACAGCCAGATGCAGGCTCAGATGGAGGCTCTGGGATACAACAATGTATTCATCGGTACCGTTGAGGGTGAACCGGAAGAAACCGCCTGCGAAGCTGTTATTGAAAGCATCAAAGAAGCTGGTTATAAGAAAGTCATCCTTCGTCCTTTGATGGTCGTTGCAGGTGACCATGCAAACAATGATATGGCAGGCGATGATGCTGATTCCTGGAAGAGTATGTTCAACGCATCCGGCGCTTTTGAGAGCGTTGATACTCAGATTGCAGGCCTCGGTCAGATTCCAGCCATTCAGGAGCTATATGTTGCACATACTGGTGCTGTAATCAATCAATAAAGGAACAGATCGAGCATGAAAAAAAGAACGATACTCCTGTGTATGGCTGCTTTGGTCGCTGTTTTCGCCGTTGGATGCAGCAATCAGACGGATACATCTGCTCAGGACGGCTCCAGCCCTCCAGCTGTTTCGCAGGAACAACAAACAACTCTGGAAGATGGCATCTATTCTGCTGATTTTGAAACGGACAGCAGCATGTTCCGTGTCAACGAGACATGCGATGGTAAAGGAAAGCTGACGGTTCAGGACGGTAAAATGACCATTCACATTTCGCTTACCTCTCAGAATATTGTCAATCTTTTCCCAGGCACCGCAGAGGATGCCCAGAAAGATGGGGCAGAACTTTTGCAGCCTACTGTGGATACCGTAACTTATGAGGATGGAATAAGCGAAGAGGTCAACGGTTTTGATGTTCCAGTTCCGGTTCTGGACGAGCCGTTTAACCTTGCGCTAATCGGTACAAAGGGAAAGTGGTACGATCATGAGGTAATTGTATCGAACCCAGAAAAACTTGAATAAACCATGCTCTGTCCCTGCTCTTAACGGCAGGGACAGATTTGTATCTGGAGAGGAGGACGAATATGAGGAGAAGTATATTTCCCTATCTGGTGAAAAAATTTTGTCTTGGGTTATTGATGGTGATGTGTATCACATCCATTATGGTATTTCCTGCCTCAGCATCTGCGGAAGCAGCAACGGTTGATCTGGAGGATGGTGAATATTCCATAGAAGTCATACTGGAGGGTGGAAGCGGACGGGCGACTATTACATCTCCGGCAATTATGACTGTACGGGGTGGAAAGGGTTATGTTCAGATTGAATGGAGCAGCCCGAACTATGACTACATGAAGGTAGAAAATAAAACTTTTAAACCACTCCAGGAGACTGGAAATTCCACTTTTGAACTTCCGATTATAGATTTTGATATGCCAATAGCGGTCGTTGCGAATACCACAGCAATGAGCACACCACATGAAATCGAATATACATTAACCTTCCTCCAAGACACCATAAAACAAGACACATCTTTTGAAATGATGGCTATGGTTGCAGGAACGGTAATTGTAATTGCCATAGTCGTAATTATCTCCTTTTTTGGGATTCATAAGAAACGGAGGAGCAAATAAAATGAGAAAAATGGCAGTAGTTTTATTGTGTTTTATCCTCATATTTACTGTATCCTCTTGCGGTTCACCTTCTGAAGCTGATTTGCTGGAAACACGTAATACTGATATCAGTCCGGATTTAACCTTCGATCACAGTATGACTCTCGATTATGCTGAGGAATTTGCAGTGGACTATTACAATGATGGATATGCGCTTATTACCATCCTCAATGGTACGCAGTATCTGGTAATCCCAGAGGGAAAACCAGAGCCATCCGGTTTGGATGAAAACATTGTGCAGCTGCACCAACCAATCCAAAACATTTATTTAGTTGCCTCGGCTGTGATGGATATGTTTGTTTCGATGGATGCGGTGGATACGATCCGTTTCAGTGCGCTGAAAAGCGATGGCTGGTATATTGAACCAGTGCGTGCGGCAATGGAATCTGGAAATATTCTATATGCTGGCAAATATTCCGCTCCGGATTATGAGCACCTCATTGATGAGAATTGCAGTTTGGCGATTGAGAACACTATGATTTTTCATACGCCCGAAGTGAAGGAACAGCTGGAGAAGTTTGGAATCCCGGTTTTGGTGGATTATTCCAGTTATGAGTCTCACCCTCTCGGCAGAACAGAATGGGTAAAACTCTATGGATTGCTGACCGGACAGCAGGAAGCTGCTGAGTCAGCGTTCAATGCAGAAAAACAGGCGTTTGAGTCTGTCAGCGGAGCACAGCCTACCGGAAAAACAGTTGCATTTTTTTATATCACAACCAATGGCGAGGCTAACGTACGCAGACCGTCCGATTATCTGGCGAAAATGATTGAAATGGCTGGTGGAACCTATATTTTGGAACAAGATCCCGATGATGAAAGTAAATCTTCCACCATGAGCATGGAGATGGAAGCTTTTTATGCACAGGCAAAGGATGCCGATTATAT
>Ga0129310_1000157_pt1 | contig 93733 bp, 99 predicted proteins | sample Go1ome_2_FD_94433 | JGI IMG/M metagenome (GOLD analysis project Ga0129310, IMG submission 94433) | Western lowland gorrila individual fecal microbial communities from Wisconsin, USA - Go1022A metagenome | ecosystem: Host-associated > Mammals > Digestive system > Large intestine > Fecal | place... | reverse complement strand
GTCTCAGAAAGTACTTCGAGGAAGTTTGCCTGCTGGATCAGAAGTACTTCAAGGACGATACAATGACTATCGGCAAGTACGTTGAGTCCGAGGCTAAGGCTGCCGGCGCTTCTATCAAGGTTGAGTCTTTCGTACGCTACGAGCGTGGCGAGGGCATTGAGAAGAAGCAGGACGATTTCGCTTCTGAAGTTGCTGCAATGGCAAAGGGCTGATTCAATTCTGAATCAACACATGTGCAGATCTCTTTGAGGTCTGCACTTTTTTGTATAAACTTGAACACCGGGCTTTACAGCCCGGTGTTCAAGTTTATATCAGTCGTCGAACAGGTTTTTCCAGTTTTTCTTCGGACGCCTTTTGGAAATTCTGTCTGCCTGCTTTTCTTTCATCACCGCGAACTGCGACATTATCGCCGCTGTAAGCTCCGGGTCAGCAGCTTCGGGTTCGCGCAGACCTGCATTTATTTCAAGCAGATAGAACGGAGTGTGTTCCGGCTGGTCAAGTTCCTCGCCGCCGTAAATGTACTGAAACGTGAAATCACGCACACTGGTGACCACCGTCACAAGAAATCCACGCGGTTTCCCAAATAGCCGCGTCGGAGTGTAGATCACCTCGGAAATGTCGCTGTAATAAAGGTAATCGCTCCCTCTTGGCGTGATTGCTTCAAACTCGCTCTCGCCCGCGTTGTATGCGCAGTTTCTGCCGTATCTTATCACCGGAATGCAGATAACGCACACCACCGCAGGAATTATCCAGAACACGCTGCTCATGAACCCCAGGAAATCCTGCGGAGCACCGAACATCACAAGCCCTGTAATGAACATTGCCACGCACAGCACCGCGCCGATAATACAGCCGATTATCAGCTTGTCCTCATTGCGGTACGCCACCCGGAAAGTACCGCGTCGTATCATCTTTTCACTGCCGGAATTCTGCTCCATATGACTCACCTCACACTAGAATTCAACACGATTTTACTCTATTATAATAACACAAATTTTTACCGATGTCAACAGTGTAAATTATTTCCGGAAGAATATCCGTGCCGTACAAGCAGATAATATAACTGCGGCAAAAAACCGCACAAGAACCAGAAAGGAATGATCACAATGGGAACTGAATACGCAAACAAGCACATCGGCTGCACTATCCACAACTGCGAGCACCACTGCTGCTGCGAGGATTACTGCTCACTGGACAAGATCGAGGTCGGCACACACGAGGCAGACCCCACAAAATGTCAGTGCACTGACTGCCTTTCCTTCAAGATGAAGCAGGGCTGATGCCGGAAGAACGCATCTTCCGCGACGAAGAGTCGCTGACTCCTGACGCCATAGCCGCTGATAAAAAAGCGGAAAGCATGATAAGATTACCTCCTTTTGTCTTCGCTCTGACGGAGATATCAAGCCGCTTCGGAAGTGGCATCAACTGACCTGGCGCCGGAAGCATCGGGGCTTCCGGTCCATTCAGAAAGCCGCTGGCTTTCTGAATGGGTACATAAAAATTCCGCACCGGCTACAGTGCGGAATTTGTTTTATTGCTCGTTCCTGGACTCGCTGTTCTGCGCAGCCTGCTGTTCCTCTGCCTGCTGCTTCGCACGGTTGGATTCTCCGAGAGGATACATCGCATTTCCGTCCTCGTCGTAGACCGGCTCGAACTTTCCGGTGACATACGCGGAGATGATGTTGCAGGCGACATGTCGGCTGTATTCGCTGTTTTCAAGGCAGATTCCGAACGCGATCTCGGGGGCATCTGCCGGGTAAAATCCCACGATGGTGGAGTTGAACTTCGTCATCGCGATGACCTCGGGGGTTCCGGTCTTGGTGCAGACATTCTCCTTGCCGATGCCCTTATAATCGTAAATGTTGTACCAGCCGCCGTCCAGAAGGAAGTTCGCATTCTCGCTTACTCGCTTCATGCCTGCCTTTACCTCGGCAAAAACGTCCTCCATTCCATCGGAGAAGTCTTCCATGACCTCCGGCTTGGTTTCGCTGATGAGTTCGGTGAAATCATAATTGTACACTGCCTTGACGATGTGCGGGCGATACCTCACGCCCTCATTCGCGATAGTCATGGCCTGTGTTGCCAGGTGAAGCGGAGTAAGCAGCGTTTCTGACTGACCTATTCCCGCCTGGATAGTATCGCTGGCATTCCACTCGATGCCAAGCTTTTCAAAGAGCGCGGGTGAAGTCATTCTGCCGGTGGACATGGGAATTTCGAACCCGAGGTCGGTACCCACGCCGAATTTCTCAGCCCAGCTTGCAAGCTTGTCGATACCGAGCCTGCGCGCAGTCTCATAGAAGAATATGTTGCAGGAATGTTTCAGACCAAACTGCACCGTTATGGCGCCATGTACACCGGTACAGCCCGGGGTATAACTCGGCGCATAATAGGTGTAACGTCCGCCGCATGTGATGGTGGTGGAAGCGTCGATTACGCCCTCCGCAAGACCCGCAGTAGCCGTTATCGTCTTGAATGTCGAACCCGGACGGTACTCACCATTTATCGCGCGGTTAAGCAGCGGAGAGTTCTTCGCGTTGAGCACGGAGCCGTAGTCCTCCACAAGGCCGTTGAGGTCGTAGCCCGGTATAGTCGCCATCGCGAGCACGGAGCCGTCCTTAACGTCCAGCACGACTGCAGAGCCGACTTCGGTGTCCTTACCGCGGAGGTTGGCGTCCATTGCGGTGGTATAGTACGGTGAATGCAGGAAGTCCATGTGATACTGCAATATATCGACCACCATGTTCTGGAAGTCGGAATCTATCGTCAGCATAACAGAATTGCCTGCCTGGGGCTGCTTGGTTATCTCGTCGGAAATCTTAACGCCGTTGGAATCACGCGTAATTTCGCGGGTTCCGCGCTCACCACGGAGGGTGCTTTCCAGTGCGGCTTCAATGCCGGAGGTGCCGATGATATCGTTCATCGTGTAGCCGGCGCTTTTGAGTTCAGCGTACTTCTCAGCGGAAATAGCGCCGACAGTACCGCGTAAATGCGGCGCAGTCGTTCCGTCAAGGTAAATTCTGTCCCAGCCCTCGGAAATCTCCATGCCCGGCATGAGCGCGGAAAGTTCCTTGAGCTCCAGCACAGCTTCGCTTGAAAGCCCGGAAGCAATCTCGTACTTGTTCTGATAGTTGAAATCCATCAGGTCCATCTCATAGCGGACACCCGCGATGTACCTGCGCATTGGCTCTTCATACTTATCGGAAATGTCGTACTTTTCATAGAGAGCGTTTATGCAGTTTTCCACGGTGGCGTAAACGCCAAGCCCCATTCGCTTTTTGAGAGAATCGATGGCATTCTCGCGGTCAACTGCGAACTGATACGGCTGCGTGCGCGTTATCGGCAGCGACTCGTTCCATTCCTCACCCTTGTCGATGAGTACTGAGAGAATGCGGTATATCACCTCGTTCTCAGTGCCGGAAGCAAGCGATGCTTTCTGCAGATTAACGCTGCAGTTCAGCTGGTTTGTATTGAGTATTCTGCCGGTGCTGTCGGCTATCTTTCCGCGGGCAGCTTCGATATCCTGCTCGGCTGTGTAGGAATTCTGCGTCATGGAAAGGTACTTCCCGCCGTCGGCTATCTGTATCTCCAGCAGGCGCAATCCGCATAAGAATGCCGCGACTATGACAAGCGACGCAAGTATTGCGGAACGCAGTACGTTTGTAAATTTAGACATATCATCACCATTGATATAGCTTAGGGGTATATATCACAGCAGGCGGAAGATAAATTTCCGCCTGGTTTGTTTGAGTTATTCCTCTTCCTCGGCATTGTCGGAAACCGCTTCTTCCAGACGGCGCTCTTCTTTCGGACGGAAGCGCGTGGAAATAAGCCGCACCAGAAAATACACCGGCAGCGACAGCAATATTGCCCAGAGGTAAGCCGGCAGCAGCGAATGCACAAACGAAATGCCGGAACTTTCGCGCTCCCACACCCAGTGCAGGAACAGAAAATCCATAAGGCAGATGAACACCACCGCAATGGAGTTCATAACGAGGTGCGACAGCCAGCTTCTTTTCAGCCAGAACTGCCCGAGAAGCGATATCGTCGGGCATATGACAAGCAGCCACATCGACGAGAAACCTATAAGCGTGCCGCTCGCGACGTCCAGCATAAATCCGCAGACCACGCCGAAAATGCCCGCAGCAAATTCACCCTCGAACATTGCGACTGCAGTCGCCAGCGGAATTATCAGCAGAGGGCACCACCCGCGTATAAGCGGAGCGACCTCCCACAGGTAGAAGAAAAGCAGCACCACTGAATAGCAAAACCACCGCAGGAATGCGCGCAGCCTTGCCTTACGCGTCCTTGCCCTGCTGCGGGAAATTCTCTTCACCATGCCTGGTCACCCGTATCAAACGAAAGCCCCTTGCCGTCGAAATCCACCACCGCATATACGGAGGTCACCGCGAAGCAGTCCTCCATCGGCTCGATTACAGCGTGCTTGGAAAGACCGTTGGGGTCGTTGTAGACTTCCTTGACGGTGCCCACCATCAGCCCCTCCGGGAACAATCCGCTCTGCCCCGCTGTTACGATAACGTCTCCCGGCTGGATATCGGCGTCCTTGAGTATCTGGCTCATCAGGCACTGTTTTTTCTCTGCGGTCGCCAGGTCGTTTTCTATAACTCCGGTCGCCTTTGTCCTCAGGGTGTAAACACCGACGTTCACCTGCGGGGAAAGCAGGGTCGATACCTTTGCGTAATTCCCCGCTATCTCAGTCACCCTGCCAACAAGACCGACGGAGGTTATCACCGGATCGTGCAGCGACAGCCCGGAATTGCTGCCCTGATTTATCGTGAAACCGCCGTAAATATCGTTCGCGTTTCTTGCAATTATGCTGCACGGCTCGGAGAACACAAAGTCCTCGTGCTCCTTGCTGAGATCCAGCATTTCGCGCAGCTGCTCGTTCTCGCGCTGTAGCTCTTCATAGTCCGCGGAGCGCTCGTACATCTGCGTCACAAGTTCGCGCAGTTCGTCGTTCTGCGCCTTGTAGGTGTCGGCGTTCACCAGCTTGTCGATAAAGCCGTTAACGCCGTTGGAAATGGCATTCGCGGCAGTCACGAACGGATAAGTCACCGTGTTTATCACCTGCTCTGGCAGGGTCTGCGTGCCAGCTGCCACCGCAACGTAGGTCATAAGTCCCAGCAGAAGCGCCGCGATGCATATTAATATCTTGAATTTGACGCTGTGGAAGAATTCTTTCATAAACGCTTTCTGTCATTCAGAATGCCCGTCTGCCGGACATGTTATTCAGGATCAGTAGATGCTCTCGTCCTCGCTGAGTACGTCCTCAAGCTTGTCGATGTTCTCGAGGACCTTGCCGGTGCCGTCAGCAACGCAGTCCAGCGGTCGCTCTGCAATCTTGACAGGCATGCCTGTTTCCTCATGAATGAGCTGATCAAGACCTCTCAGCAGCGCTCCGCCGCCTGCCAGCATGATGCCGGACTCAATGATATCCGCAGCAAGCTCAGGGGGAGTCTTTTCAAGCGTGGTCTTGATAGCGTCGATAACGTGAGAAAGCGGCTCGGAAATAGCTTCGCGTATCTCCTCGCTGGTGACTGTGATGTTCTCAGGCAGACCGTTGAGCAGGTTACGGCCCTTGATGTCCATTACGGGCTCGTTGTCGCCGGTCTTGTACGCGGAACCGATGCCTACCTTTATGTTCTCAGCGGTACGCTCGCCGATGAGCAGGTTATATTTCTTCTTGATGTAGTTGATTATCGCAGAATCGAACTCGTCGCCTGCAACTCTTACGGAGCGCGCTGTTACGATGCCTCCGAGGGAGATAATAGCCACCTCGCTGGTGCCGCCGCCGATATCGACGATCATGCTTCCCACCGGGTCAGCCACGGGGAGTCCTGCGCCGATAGCCGCAGCCATAGGCTCCTCAATGATGGAAACGCGCTTTGCGCCGGCATTCTGCGCTGCTTCCTTAACGGCGCGGCGCTCTACCTCGGTAACGCCGGAGGGAATGCAGATGATAACGCGCGCCTTTCCCCTGCCCTTGAGAGCCTTCTTGATGAACTGCTCCAGCATGCTGGAGGTCATGTCGAAGTCGGCGATAACGCCGTCCTTCAGCGGGCGTACTGCGACGATGGAGCCGGGGGTACGTCCGATAACGTCCTTGGCTTCCTGCCCGACGTAGCGCACGCACTGGAGCTTCTTATCCACTGCAACGACGGAAGGCTCGCGGATAATGATGCCCTTCCCTCTCATATATACAAGCGTATTCGCAGTTCCTAAATCGATACCGATATCCTTGGTCATTCCAAACATGTTTTTTTCCTCCGTGAGTATATTTAATCCATGCCGCAGCATGGTGCACTTATACATAATAGTACAATTATAATTATAACATTATTGTGCGCTGTGCGCAATGCATTATTAGCATAAAATTTCACGATTTACAGAGTTTTTTTTGGCTATTTTTCGGCAATTTACGGAGGTGCACAGACGTTCTCACCAACACGAGAAAAAAGAAAGTATTTTTGCAAAAAAGGCTTGCAATAAACTTTACGATAATGTATAATATAATTAAGTCTATAATGTTGCCGGCAAGGAACAATTCCGGTATTTCGAAATAAACGAAAATGAACCGCAGGGGTTCAGAAAGGGTACGATATGCTGAAAGAAAAAGTCACCGTAACTATATGTGGAAAACCGTACAACCTCCGCACCAACGACGCCGACGCCCTGATGAAGCAGGCCAAGGAATCCGACCGGCGCATAACCGAATACTGCAAGCTCATGCCGAACAATCCCGCTCCCAAAGAGGACGCATGCGTGTTCACGGTGCTTGACCTCCTGGGGGAACTTGACGCTGCCACCGCTGAAAAGGACGCCCTCGCAAAGCAGAATGCAGCAATGTCCGCAGCCGCAGAACAGGGCGCAAAGGACAGCGAGGAAAACCGCCGCCTGACCGGCGTTATAACCGAACTCAAAAAGGACAGCGAAGCCCTTGAAGTCCTCCGCAAGAACTTCACTGAACTTGAAGGAAAGAACGCGCAGCTTGCCGAGACCCTGCGCGAAGCCAACCAGCGCGCCGAAGAAAATCTCAACGCCAAAAAGGAACTCGACGCCGCAAATGTACGCCTGAAGTCACTTGATGAGAAAAACACGCAGCTGTCGCAGTCCGTCAAGACAAGCGAAGCCCGCGCGGAGGAACAGTCAAAGGCAGTAGCGGAACTTCAGCGCCAGAATGCCGACCTCAGAAAGCAGACTGAAAAAATCGCGGCCCTCACCGACGAAAACAAAAAGCTCAGCGAAAAGCTTGAAAAAGCAGCAAACACCGAGGAAGCACTACGTCGCAGCGAGGAGCGCGCGGCTTCCCTTGAAAAGGACCGCGAAAAGCTGAAAGCGGGCGCCGCTGAACTCAACGACGTGAAGAAATCCCTTGCGGAAGCGCTGGGCAGGTCTGCCGACCTTGAAAGAAAACTTGCAGCCGCTGAAAAGTCCGCTAAGGAACTTGAGGAAGCAAAACAGTCCCTTGCAGCTGAAAAGGGCAGAAACGCCGACCTTGAAACCAAACTCTCAGCCGCTGAAAAATCCGCTAAGGAACTTGAGGAAACTAAGCAGTCCCTTTCAGCTGAAAAGGGCAGAAACGCCGACCTTGAAACCAAACTCTCAGCCGCTGAAAAATCCGCTAAGGAACTTGAGGAAGCAAAACAGTCCCTTGCCGCTGAAAAGGGCAGAAACGCCGACCTCGAAACCAAACTCTCAGCCGCTGAAAAATCTGCCAAGGAACTTGAGGAAACTAAGCAGTCCCTTGCCGCTGAAAAGGGCAGAAACGCCGACCTCGAAACCAAACTTTCAGCCGCTGAAAAATCCGCTAAGGAACTTGAGGAAGCAAAACAGTCCCTTGCCGCTGAAAAGAACAGATGCGCCGAACTGGAGCACCGTCTGGAAGCAGAGCGCAAAGCCGTAGAAGAGGCTCATTCCGAAAATGAACAGACGCAGGAGGAACTTGCAATGCTCCGCGAAAAGGCAGACAAGCTGGAAGAACTTTCCGTGAAGTTCTCGCAGATGGAGAGCGAAAACACAGCGCTCAAAGCCGCAAACGACAGCCAGGAAAACGAAAGCAGCGAGGAACTTTCCCAGGAGATAGCTTCCCTGAAAAAGCGCCTTGACGAAGCGCTCGCAGAGTCCCGCGACCTGAAAAAGACGAACGCTTCACTCAACCGCCAGCTTAACGAAATGCTTGAGGACGGTCAGCTTACATTATGAGTGAAATTCTTGCACCCCTGGGGGGTATCGACGACCTGCATGCGGCGCTGAACACCGGCGCCGATGCAGTCTATCTCGGAATGTCAGAATTTTCGGCACGCAAAAATGCCGAAAATTTTTCTGTAGAGGATCTTAAAAAGGCTTGTGATGAATGCCACAGACGTAACGTAAAGGTATACGCGGCACTCAACACCCTGATATACGACAGCGAGACCGAACGCTTCACAGAATGCGTCAAAAGCGCTGCGCAATGCGGTGTGGACGGTCTGATAATCCAGGACCTCGGCGCTGCTGAGATAGTGCGCAGGGTATGTCCTGAACTCCCGCGGCATGCTTCAACGCAGATGACGCTGAACAGCATTTCCGGCGTGAACGCGGCGCAGTCCCTGGGCTACACCCGCGCGGTAATAGGCCGCGAACTTTCGCGGGAACAGATACGCGAGATCGCCGAAAAAGCCGGAATCGAACTTGAGGTGTTCGTGCATGGCGCGCTGTGCGTGTGCGTCAGCGGGCAGTGCTATATGAGCAGCATTTTCGGTGGCAGAAGCGGCAGCCGCGGTCTGTGCGCGCAGCCCTGCCGTCTTGATTTCACCTGCGGCGACCGTCACAACGTCATCTCACTGAAAGACAGTTCCCTGGTAGACCACCTGCATGAACTTGACGATATGGGCATAGCTTCCCTGAAAATAGAGGGAAGAATGAAGCGCCCCGAATACATCGCGTGTTCCGTGGACGCCTGCAGAAAGGCGCTGGACGGGCAGGCTTACGACTATGACAGGCTTGCGGGGATATTCTCGCGCGGTGGACTTACCGACGGTTACTACAACGGCACCATGAGCGACATGCAGGGTATCCGCAGCAAGGAGGACGTCGAGAATTCCGCAAAGGCGCTGAATGGAATCAAAGCGCTCTACAAAGCGGAATTCCCGCGGATAAAGGCTGATATCAACGTTGAAATACGCCCCGGGGAGCCTGCATTCGCGGCCGGTTCTGCGGAGGACTGCGCAGCGGCTGTCACCGGAGAAGTCCCGCAGCCGGCAAAAAACGCTCCCCTCACCCCCGAAAGCGTTGTCGAAAGAATGTCGAAGCTTGGCGGGACGCAGTTCATTCCCGGCGAGGTCACGGCTGAAGTCGCCGACGGGCTTAACCTGCCAGCTTCCGCGCTGAATTCCCTGCGGCGTGAACTCACCGCAAGGCTGGACGAAGCAGTGCTGCGCAAAAACACGCCGTCCTACTGCACCTACCCGCTCACTTCACCGGGAAGCCCCGCGCACGTCAAAAACGGTTTTGAATGGCGCTGCGAGGTGTATTCCGCAGAACAGCTGCGGCAGGCGCTTGAACTGCCTTTCGGGCTTATCTATGCGCCGATACGCCTGCTGGACGAGAACACCCCCGACAAGGATCGTATCGCCGTTATACCGCCTTTCATCCTGCAGGGGGAGGAAGAACACCTCCGCAACAGGCTGCGTGAACTCCACGGAATGGGCTTCACCCGCGCAATGGCGCAGACCCTTGGTCACGCGCAGCTGCTGAAAGAGGAAGGCTGGCTCATTCACGGTGGACACCGCATGAACGTAATCAACAGCTATTCCGCAGAGGTCTGCGGCAGGTTCGGTTTTGAGGACATCACCCTTTCATTCGAAGGAACTGCCGCGCAGTTAGCGGAAATACAGTCCCCGATACCAAGGGGAATTATCGCATACGGAAGGCTCCCGCTGATGATAATGCGCCGCTGCCCTGTGAGCGGAGGAGCCCCCTGCGGCAGGGTGCACCTTTACGACAACTGCGGAAGAACCTGCGGCAGCCACATCTGCGACCGCAGAGGGAACCAGATGCCGGTTCTCTGCGGTGGAAGCAGCGTTGAGATACTCAACCCCGACCTGCTGATAATGAGCGACAGAATGAAGTCCGTGGAGCCATTCGACTTTGCTGTGCTGAAATTCACCGACGAGCAGGAACTGAAAACCGTGCTCGATATGTACCTTAACGACCGCAAACCAGACGGCGCGCTCACGCGGGGGCTTTACTTCCGCGGCGCCGAATGACGACAGGAGAACGCGATGAGCAAAACGAAATTCAGATTATCGTACAACTGCCCCGTGGTGCTGACTTATGCGGGAATCTGCCTTGTCCTGGTGTTCCTGGACTGGCTGACGCAGGGGTGGCTGAACACCTATGTTATGGTGTGCTACGGGCACCCTTCCCTGCTCGACCCTATGACTTACGTGCGCTGCGTGACTTACTTCTTCGGGCATTCCGGGTGGAGCCATTACGCGAGCAACATGCTGCTCATGCTGCTTGTTGGTCCGGTGGTGGAAGAAAAATACGGCAGCGGGAACCTGATATTCATGATAATGGTGACCGGCATCGCGTCGGGAATCATCAACTGCATATTCTTTGACACGGGCATCATCGGCGCCAGCGGGATCGTGTTCATGATGATAATTCTCAGCGCATTCACGAACATGAAAAAGGGCGAGATACCGCTTTCGCTGATACTGGTGGCGGCTATCTACCTCGGGCGCGAGATCGTCAACGCATTCACGCCGGACACGGTTTCGCAGTTCGGGCATATCATGGGGGGAATTTTCGGGCTGTTCTGGGGCATTTACTATTACCGCACAAAATTCCGGAGCCAGTATTGATACATAACAATTGGGAGGGTCGCGAAAGACCCTCCCGTTTTTGCGTTTATGCAGTTATCTCTGGTTCTGACCCTGCTGGTTCTGGCGGTTCTGACCGTTCTGGTTCTGACGGTTCTGACCCTGCTGGTTCTGACGGTTCTGGTTCTGACGGTTCTGGTTCTGGTTGTTCTCAGACATTATATTTTCCTCCTGGAGTAATGCTCCATTTTAATTCCGGCTTTGCGCCGCATGTTTATTGTGCCCTGTGGTTCTGGAATTATTCTGCGCCGAACCGGTTACATATTATGCCAAAACATATTTATTGAAATAAACCCAGGTAAACTTTTTCTGCATTATCCTCAAAAAGATGTTGTCAATCTATAATACTTATGATATAATAAGTTAGAGCAAAGTTAGAACAAGTTAACAAAAAGCATTCTAAAAAACCGGGAGGTATAATATATATGACAATGGACGAACTCAGTCCCGGACAAAGCGCGTACATAAGCGAAGTCGGTGGCAGCGGTGCTCTCAGGCATCATCTTCTTGACATGGGACTTACCCCGCAGACTGAAATAACCCTGCAGAAAGTTGCGCCGATGGGCGACCCTGTGCAGTTTCAGCTGAGGGGATACGAACTCACCCTGCGGCTTGAGGAAGCCAGAAAAGTTACAGTAGAAAAGATACACAACAAGCCAGTAAAAGCCACTGTGACCGGCGCGCGGCGCAGCAGCACTCCGCACCCCGGCGTCGGTGAGCTGGTTAAATCCGGAGGATACCACACCGTGCACGACGGCGCCGCACTCCCCAAGGGCGCGCCGCTCACTTTCGCACTCGCCGGAAACCAGAACTGCGGAAAAACCACGCTGTTCAACCAGCTGACAGGTTCCAGCCAGCATGTGGGCAACTTCCCCGGGGTGACCGTCGACCGCAAGGACGGCACGATACGCAGCCACCCGGAGGCTACAGTAACCGACCTGCCGGGAATATACTCACTCTCGCCGTACTCCAGCGAGGAGATAGTCACCAGGGATTTTCTGCTGAACACCCACCCCAGCGGGATAATAAACATCGTTGACGCTTCCAACATAGAGCGTAACATGTACCTCACCATGCAGCTGATGGAACTCGGCATACCCATGGTCCTCGCGCTGAACATGATGGACGAGGTGCGCGCAAACGGTGGTTCTATCCTTGTAAATGAACTGGAAGAGATACTCGGTATTCCTGTTGTGCCCGTTTCAGCGGCAAAGAACGAGGGTATCGACGAGCTTATCGACCATGCGATACATGTCGCGAGATACAGGGAAATACCGGTGCGCATGGATTTCTGCCCGGAAAGCAAGAATTCCAAGGATAAGGTAGGCGCAGTCCATCGCTGTATACATGCGGCTTCTCTTCTGCTTGCGCCGGATATCCAGGCAGCGGGACTTCCCGTGAGGTTCGCGACCACAAAGCTGGTTGAAGCCGACGCGCTCATAGAGGATAAGGTGAGCATTCCCGAGGAAAAAAGGCAGGCATTCGACCAGCTTGTGAATATCATGGAGCAGGAAACCGGAATGGACCGTGAAGCGGCGCTTGCAAATATGCGTTTCACATTTCTGGAAAATCTATGCGAAAAGACCGTCGTGCGCCCGCATGAAAGCCGCGAACACAAACGCAGCATGCAGATAGACAGGCTCCTGACCGGAAAATACACTGCTATCCCCTGCTTTCTCGGAATAATGGCGCTGGTATTTCTGATGACGTTCAGCGTTATTGGCGCGGGGCTTTCAGAACTTATGAGCATGGGTGTTGATTTCGTCGTCGACTGGATAGCAAGGGGGCTGGAATTCCTCGAGGTGAACCCGGTCGTGCGCTCGCTTGTGGTTGACGGAATATGCGCAGGTGTGGGGAGCGTGCTGAGCTTCCTTCCGACGATAGTCACGCTGTTCTTCTTTCTGTCTATCCTTGAGGACACAGGCTACATGGCAAGAGTTGCGTTCGTGATGGACCGTCCGCTGCGAAAGCTGGGGCTTTCCGGCCGCAGCTTCGTGCCAATGCTGGTGGGCTTCGGCTGCTCTGTTCCCGCGATAATGGCGACCCGCACGCTCTCCAGTGAACGCGACAGGAAAATGACGATACTGCTCACCCCGTTCATGAGCTGCTCCGCAAAACTGCCGATCTATACGATGATGATAGGCGCGTTTTTCCCGGCGCAGTACAGGGTGCTCGCGATGATAGGGCTGTACATTTTCGGCATTCTCTGCGGAATGCTGTACGCGCTGCTGCTGAAAGTAACAAAATTCCGTGGTGAACCTGTTCCGTTCGTGATGGAGCTGCCGAATTACCGCCTGCCAAGCGCCAAAAGCGTTGGACAGCTTATCTGGGAAAAAGCAAAGGATTTTATCCAGAAAGCATTCACCGTGATATTCGCAGCTTCCATCGTCGTATGGGTGCTGCAGACTTTCGACGCACGCTTCAATATCGTGGAGTCCCCGGAGGACAGCCTGCTTGCAATGCTGGGTGGACTTGTCGCACCGATATTCGCGCCGCTTGGTTTCGGCGACTGGCGCGCTTCGACCGCGCTGCTGACCGGCTTCACCGCTAAGGAAAGCGTGGTTTCAACGCTGACGCTGCTCCTCGGGGGAGATGTTTCGCAGATATCAACGCTGTTCACACCGTTCACCGCGGTTGTGTTCCTGGTTTTCGTACTGCTGTATACTCCCTGCGTTGCTGCCATCGCTACAGTCAAGCGGGAGCTCGGAAGCAGGCGCGCAGCAGCGGCAACGGTTCTCATTCAGTGCGCTATCGCATGGGTGATGGCGTTCCTGGTGCACAGCGTGGGGCTTCTTTTCGGTCTTGTGTGAAAGGGACTGCATATGAACTGGATAAGCTACCTGCTGATAATACTTATCGCAGCCGGCTTCGTCGCTGCGGTGCGGCATTCACGGAAGAATGGCTGCTCCTGCGGTGGAAACTGCAACGGCTGTTCGATGAATTGCCAAAAGAAACATAAGGTCACCTCTAAAAACCTCCTTCACGGCAGATTTCTATGACTTATATCATCTGCGTCGTTACCAAACCTTGAAATACATACAGTATTACTGCGGTTTGGTGCCTTGCATCTGATATAAGTCATATACGAAATCTGTTCGTGTCCCGGTTTTTAGATGTGACCATAAAAAAAGCGGAGACTGATTTCTCCATACTCCCGACAAGCTAAACGGGGCTGCAATTACAGCCCCGTTGCAGTTTGTTGAAAAAGTCGTTTTTGCCCGCGAAGCGGGCTTTTGAAATCCGTTTTTTGCCTCGGGTCTCCCGAGGCAAAAAACACTTCTATCCGCGCAAGTGTGCGGTTTGTCGGCATAGCCGACAAACCGTGCGCGCGGCGCGGATGTTCGGCGGAAAAGTCACTTTAGTGACTTTTTCGACGGTCTCAAACGGGGCTGCAATTACAGCCCCGTTGTTTTTATACACAGCAAAAGCCGCATGTTACATCTGCTCGCCCTGCGCCGTTTCGGGCGTTTTGCTTCCCGAAAAACGTATCTTCATCTTATTGTAGCACCAGAAGAACAGCGGGAACAAAAAGCAATCCGCGAATATCCACGCTGCAGGGTTCGCAAAGCACACTGCCTCAAAACCGAACACCGGCACCAGAGCCAGCGCCACAACTCCCCTTGCGATCATCTCGAAAACTCCTGCGAATATCGCGATCTGCGAAAATCCCATGCCCTGTATGAGAAATCTAACGATATTCACGAACGCCAGCGGAATATAAAACGCGCCGTTGCGTATCAGAAAGTACTGCGCCAGCGCAAGTATCTCCTCAACACTGCCGCCGTTGGTGTCATTAACGAACAGCATTGAAATGCCCGGCCCCAGGAACAGTATTATCAGGAACCCTATGATAGCGTAACCCACGCCCAGGCAGGAACAGTCGAACAGACCGCGCTTGACGCGATCGACCTTGCCCGCGCCGATGTTCTGACCGCCGTATGTCGCCATGGTGCTGCCCATCGCGTCAAAGGGACAGCACAGCAGCTGGCTGACCTTGCTTGCCGCGGTGACTGCCGCAACATAAGTTGAACCAAGCCCGTTCACCGCAGTCTGTATCAGTATCGAACCGATAGCGGTGATGGAATACTGCAGACCCATCGGAATTCCCACACCGCACAGCCTGCCTATATAGAACTTGTTGAAGCGGAGTTCCTCTTTATTGAGGTGGAGTATCTCGAACTTCTTTATCATGTAGATAAGGCAGAGCACGCCGGAAACCAGCTGTGATATCACCGTTGCCCAGCTTGCGCCCATAACTCCCATATCAAGCACGATTATCATGAACAGATCAAGCCCGATATTCAGCAGGCTGGAGATTATCAGGAAGTAGAGAGGCGTTTTCGAGTCGCCGACGGAACGGATTATTCCCGACAGGATATTGTACAGGAAAGTAACCGGAATGCCCAGGAATATCACGAAAATGTAGTCGTATGCCTGCTGGAAGCAGTCGTCCGGGGTGTTCATCCATGTCAGGATATTTGTACACATCAGGCATGTCACAGTTGTCAGCACCACCGCGAATATAGCGGATATCCATATCGTGTTGCCAACGTACTTGCGCATCGCGGTGTAGTCCTTAGCGCCGAACATCTGCGCCACCGGGATAGCAAATCCGGTGCAGACGCCCTGCACAAACCCCAGCACCAGGAAGTTTATCGAACCCGTGGAACCAACGCCTGCAAGCGCCTGAATTCCGAGGAACTGCCCCACTATCGCGGTATCGACCATGTTATAGAACTGCTGGAACAGCATTCCGAGAAAAAGCGGAAGCATGAACCCCAGAATAAGCTTCATCGGTGAACCCGTGGTAAGGTCCTTTGTTGAACTTTTTGCCATATATCCTTCTCCTTTCACAGGACTTTTCTATTATCATTTCCTTTGTTCAAAGCAATAGTAATTATACAGTAACCATGCCATTTATTCAAGTGGTGAAATACCCAATTATTATAATTTTTACATGGACTTTATATAGAATTTTGCACAAATCTGCGCGCATATATTTGGTGTATTTAACCATTGAATTAAGCTCACGCCAGTTCCAATCTTGACAATTCCGCCATTTCGGGGTATAATGATTTTAAGTGTGTAAATATCCGTGTACCCGTTTGAATATACGAAAAGGTGAGATAATGAACAAATACTACAAGAAACTAGAACTTGACAAAATACTGGAACTTCTGGCAGAACAGACCTACAGCGACTCCTGCCATGACAAAGCGCTTAAAATTTCCCCGTCCTTCGACGAGGCAGAAATACGCCGTGAACTGCAGAAAACCAACGACGCATTCAACCTTTCCGCGAAGTTCGGCACACCGCGCTTCCGCAGGATAAAGGACATTTCCTTTTCGCTCAGGCGCAGCAAAAGCGGCTCCGCGCTGTCTTTCAGGGAACTTCTCGACGTCGCCGATATCCTGCGGGAAACCAACATGCTGTGCGACTGGTTCGGTCAGTGCGAGAGCATGGAAAATTCCCTGTCGGAATACTTCCGCGAACTTTACCCGATAAAGGACCTTGAACAGCGCATCTCCGAAAGCATCATCTCCGAAGAGGAGATGTCCGACGCCGCAAGCCCGGAGCTTGCTTCCATAAGAAAGCGCATCGTGCGCCAGGGAATGAATATCCGCGAGCAGCTGGACAAACTCATCAAGAGCCGCAGCACGCAGAAATTCCTGCAGGAAGCGATAGTAACCATGCGCGACGGCCGTTACGTCGTGCCCGTGCGCAGCGAATACAAGAACGAGGTAGCCGGTCTGGTGCACGATACTTCCGCAACCGGGCAGACGTTCTTTATCGAGCCGATGAGCGTCGTGGAAGCCAACAACGAGATACGCGTGCTGAAATCTCGCGAGCAGGCAGAGATAGAGCGCGTCACGCAGGAACTTTCCGCGCGGGTCGGCGAGAATGCCGACAGCATCGCGAACAACTTCCGCGTTGCCGAGATACTGGAGCTGTATTTTGCAAAGGCAAATCTCGGTGCGAAAATGCGCGGCGCCGCCGCAAAGATAGTTTCCGAGCCGAGGATTTCACTGCGCCAGGCGCGCCACCCGCTTATCGACCAGAATGTTGTCGTGCCGATAACCGTGGAACTCGGGAACTCCTATTCCAGCCTGATGATAACCGGCCCCAATACCGGTGGTAAGACTGTTGCCATCAAGACGATAGGGCTTCTCACGCTGATGACGATGTGCGGTCTGATGATACCCGCAGGCGACGACTCCGAGATAGGCATTTTCGGGGGAATTTACGTAGACATAGGCGACGAACAGAGCATTGAACAGAGCCTTTCCACATTCTCATCGCATATGGTGAATGTCGTAAGGATACTCGCGAAAGCCGACGACCGCAGCCTTGTCCTCATCGATGAGCTTGGCAGCGGAACCGACCCTGTGGAGGGAGCGGCGCTTGCCGTTTCCATTCTCACGACCCTGCGGGAACAGGGCGCAAAGGTGGCTGCGACCACGCATTATCAGGAAGTCAAGATGTACGCGCTACAGACCGACGGCGTTGAGAATGCTTCCTGCGAATTTGACGTTAACACGCTCAAGCCAACATACCGGCTCGTGGTGGGAGTTCCTGGAAAATCCAACGCGTTCGCTATCTCTCAGAGGCTCGGCATGCCCGATTACGTCATCGACCGCGCTAAGGAACTCGTCAGCACCGAAAACCAGCGCTTTGAACAGGTGGTGGACGCGCTGGAAAAATCCCGTCAGGAACTCGAAGCCCTGAAGGAAAGCGCCGCGATTTCCGAGCGCAACGCCAAAATGACAGAAAGCGAGCTGAAGCAGAAGCTTTCCGACCTGGAACAGCAGAAAGAAAAGGAACTCGAGACCGCACGCCAGCGCGCGCAGTCCATCGTCGAGGAAACGCGCTTCCGCTCCAACCAGCTGCTCAACGAACTTGAGGAACTGAAGAAAGTCAAGGACAAGGAAGCGCTCCGTCAGGGGCTCAGCAACGCAAAGAGCCGCACCAACAGTACTCTCAACAAGATGCAGGACGACGCAAACCCCGTTATCGAGCGGCGCACGGAAAATTACGTGCTCCCGCGCCCGCTCAAGGCTGGTGACACAGTCATGCTTGCCGACACCAAAAAGGAAGGCGTGCTGATGACCGTGCCGAATATATCCGGCGTTTGCTACGTGCAGGTCGGCATGATGAAGATCAAGACAAACCAGAAGAACCTGCGGCTGGTCGACAACAAGAAAAAGCAGCAGGCGCAGAAATCCATCGGCGGCAGCGTAAAGAAGCAGGTGACTTCCAACATGCACCGTCGCGGTGGAATGGAGCTTGATATCCGCGGAATGATGTCCGACGAAGGCGTGCTTGAAGTGGAACGCTTCATCGACAGCGCGCAGCTGAGCGGCATCAGCTCGGTTATCATAATCCACGGAAAGGGCACCGGTGCGCTCCGCGCGGCTGTGCAGCAGTCGCTCAAGACCAACCCCGCAGTCAAGAGTTACCGTCAGGGGGCTTACGGCGAGGGTGAGGCAGGCGTCACCGTTGTGGAACTCAAGTAAAAAAATGGGGCTGCTGACGCAGCCCTTATTTTTTCACAAAACACAAAAGCACCCCGCTTCTGGCAGGGTGCTTCATTATTTGTGTTGATTACTCAGCGTCGCCGAGATCAGCGTTGTCTTCCATCAGAGCCTTGATAGAGAGGGAAACTCTGTTCTTCTCTGTGTCGATGTCGATGATCTTAGCTTCAACTTCCTGACCTACAGCCAGAACGTTGTTGATGTTGGTAACTCTCTCAGTGGAGATCTGGGAGATGTGGATAAGACCGTCAACACCAGGAATGATCTGTGCAAATGCACCGAACTCTGTGATGCTTACGATAGTAGCCTTGATAACGTCGCCGATCTGATACTCCTCAACGAACTTGGTCCAGGGGTTCTCATCAGGATCCTTAGCGGAGAGGGAAACTCTCTTCTTCTCAGGATCGAAGGACTTAACGATAACGGTGATCTTGTCGCCTTCCTTAACGATATCCTTGGGGTGACCAACTCTGTTCCATGTCAGCTCGCTGGTTCTAACCAGACCGTCAACCGGACCGATGTCAACAAATACGCCGTAGTCCTCGATGGAGCGAACCTCGCCCTCGAACTTCTGACCAACCTGAATGGTCTCCCAGAACTTAGCTCTCTCAGCGTCGCGTACTTCTCTTGTAGCCTGACGGATAGAACCAACCACTCTGTTGCGCTGCTCGTTGATCTCGATAACCTTGAACTGTACAGTCTTCTTAACCAGGTCCTCAAGCTTGCCGCTTCTCGGAACACCAGTCTGAGATGCAGGGATAAATACTCTTGTGCCGTTGGTTACGACGATCACGCCGCCCTTGACTGCCTGTGTAACTACGCCCTCAAGAGTCTCGTTTGCTTCCTTGCTTGCAGCGATCTTCTCCATGCCCAGTGCGGAATCAACACGCTTCTTGGACAGGAAAACAACGCCCTGAGAATCGTCTACCTTTGTTACGATAGCGTCGATCTCGTCGCCGACCTTAACGATGTCCTCAACCTTTGCGTTGGGGTCGTTTGTCAGCTCGTCGAGGGGTATGTAACCCGTGTGCTTTGTGCCCAGCTCTACGACAGCCTCGTTCGGCTTTACGCTTACAACTGTTGCCTTGACTTTGGCGCCGTTATATAATCTTTTGCTCTCGGACTGCTCGAACAGTGCTGCAAAGCTCTCCTCATTTTCATTGTTGTTGATGATCTCGCTCATTTTTAAATGAACCTCCTTTATTGTATAGGCTGGGGTAGAAGCCCCTGCCGTTATTCCGATAATACTATCGGAGTGCAGACCTTCAATGATCTGCGGGGAAAGCTCTGAGGCACTCTCGATGAACACTGTGCGGCAATATCTCGAACAGATTTCAGCTAACTTTCCTGTGTTAGAGCTGTGCCTTCCTCCGACGACCAGCATAAGGTCAGCTCTCTTTGCAAGCTCCTCCGCATTTTTCTGGCGTTCTGAGGTGGCATTGCATATTGTGTCATATATCTTCACGCAGCAGTATTCTTCCCTTATCCTGCGGGAATATTCAAGAAACCTGCTGCGGTCGAAGGTTGTCTGAACGACAAGGACCGCGCCCCTGCCGGAAGCCCCGCAGGACTCAAGCACCCTGCTGACCTCTTCGTACTCCATGCACGCGTAAGCCCTGCATGCCGCGTGACCCATGATCCCCTGCACCTCCGGGTGTTCCCCGTCGCCGAGAATGATCACCGCGCCGTCCGCGGGCTGCTCCGAAACTATCTTGTGTATGCGCTTGACAAAAGGACACGTTGCATCCAGCAGCACGGAGCATTTCGCTGCTGCAGCGTCCTCAGTCTTTCTGCCGACCCCGTGGGAGCGTATCACCAGGGGCTTCCCGGCTGCCTCGTCCACTTCTGCGGCTATATGAACTCCCTTTTTTTCAAGGGAACTGGTAACTGTCTTGTTGTGGATAAGCGGTCCCAGCGTGAATATTTCGCCGTATTCCTGAGCCGCCTTTTCAGTCAGCTTCAATGCGCGCTCAACGCCGAAGCAGAACCCGGACTTATCCGCGACTTCAATCAACATCAGGCATATTCTCCTGGAGCTTCGCTATTTCGTCCATTATGGTGGAACTTACCTGCTTTAGCATCTTTCTGTCGCTGGTGTCAACGTCGAAATGCTCGGCCGGTATCTTCTCGCCGATGGAGATGTAAATATTCTGCCGGAACTTCTTCCTGCCATACTTGATGAACACCGGCACCACGGGCACCTTAGCCTGAGCCGCGATGAGCGTAACGCCGCTCTTTGCATGCCCCAGCTTGCCGTCCTTGGAACGCGTCCCCTCGGGGAATATCACGAAGATACGCCCATCCTTGAGGCTGTCCAGCGCCTTTTCGATAGCAGAATTGTCCTTTGCGCCCCGCTTTACAGGGAACGCCCCCAGCCGTTTTATCAGCCAGGTGAACAACGGATTTATCTCAAAAAGTTCCTGCTTCGCCATGAAAGTGTACTTACCCTTGAAGGTAATGCCCACCACAGGCGGGTCGTTATTGGAAACATGGTTGCTGGCGATGATGTAGCCGCCCTTTTCCTTGGGGATATTCTCCCCTCCGATGACATGTATCCTGTAAACGATGATGTAGAATAATCTTGCACAATTGCGGAGAAACGAGTAGAACATTACAGCTTCTCCCTTATGATGTCGCACACAAGCTGGCAGCTCTGGGCGAAATCAAGCCCGGAAGTGTCAGCGAGCACGGCGTCCTCCGCTTGTCTGAGCGGCGCCACTGCCCGGTGTGAATCATCGTGATCCCGCTTGTTGAGATCCGCGAGGACTTCATCAAACGTGGTCTGCACGCCCTTGGCGCAAAGTTCGTCGTAACGGCGCCTGGCGCGTATTTCGGGCGCAGCCGTGAGGAATATCTTCACCTGAGCGTCGGGAAGCACCACCGTGCCGATATCCCTGCCGTCCATGATGACGTTGTTTTCAGCCGCGATATTTCTCTGCATGTCGAGAAGAGCCGCGCGCACGGCCGGCACCGCTGAAACTGCGGAAGCGGCCATTGATATCTCCGGGAGCCTTATTTCCCCGGAAACGTCCTCACCGTTAAGGTAGATATGCTGAGTGCCGTCGATAAGCCTTATCTCCACATGTATCCCGGGAATGCGCTTTGCTATCTCCTCATGCGAGGACATATCCGCCCCGTCCCTGTGGCAGTAAAGACCGACTGCGCGGTAGAGCGCGCCGGTATCGACATAGATAAATCCCAGTTTTTTGGCAGCTGCTCTTGCTATACTGCTTTTTCCAGCTCCGACAGGTCCGTCGACAGCCACTGAGATCGGCTTTTTCGGCATAAACATCACCTTGACCAGCCACTGACCAAGTGGCTTAAATGTGAAAAAATGTAAAAAGGTAAAACTACCCCTATACATTTATTCAATTTATTATATCACATTTCAAATAAAATTGCAAGTGTTTTTTAGCAATTTCACAGATTTTTCAGCGGAAAATATAGCTGTACCTAACCGCATGCAATTACTAATCGTATATTGTTTTATGCAAATTACATCCGGTTAACGAACCTGACCCAAAATCAGCCAAATCAACGCCTGTGAGAGCAGATTTCAGACCCCCACAAATGTGCGATCATCATTCGCAGTTTTTTGCAAACTCTTTGTATTTTATGCTTTGAATATAACCTTTTGTAATATCACCATATCTGCCCGGAAATCGCCATCGCAGCGGTGTATGCCGTCGAAAACGCTATCTGCAGGTTGAACCCCCCGGTATAGCCGTCGCAGTCGATAATCTCCCCCGCGAAATACAGCCCGGGGCAGAGTTTGCTTTCCATGGTACCGGGTCTTATCTCCTTGACGGAAACTCCCCCACGGGTGATTATCGCTTCCTCGATAGGGCGAAAGCGCTTTATATGCAGAGTCAGGTGCTTCATCAGCCTGCCGAGTTCCTGGCGCTGTTCGCGTGTCACATCGTCAACGTGCAGTTCCCCGGGAATGCCCGAAAGTTCCGCGATGACCGGCGCCAGCTGTGCCGGCAGAAGTCCCCTCAGGCTATCTGCAAAGCGCATTCCGCGGCGCTCGGTGAAGTCCCTGATGATGCGCTCGTCCAGCTTTTTGTCAGAGAGCGCGGGTTTGAGGTCGATCTCAACGCTGTATTCCCCCTGTACCATCTCCGGAATGTGCGCCGAAGCGCTCAGTATCGTGGGGCCTCCGACGCCATATGCTGTGAAAAGCAGCTCCCCGAAATCCTCGTAGATCGTCTTTCCGGCGCGGTTCAGCTTCATTGAAATGTTGCGCAGGTCAAGCCCTGCCGCCTGAGCCACCCAGCGTTCTTCAGTTTCCATGGGTATCAGCGACGGCTCCGGTGGGACTATAGTATGCCCTGCCTGCCGCGCCAGCGAATACCCCGAGCCGTCAGAACCAGTTGCCGGGTAGGAAGCTCCCCCCGTCGCCAGGACCACCGCGCCCGCGCGTACTTCACGCCCGGAAACCACCGCGCCGCAGCACTGCCCGTCCTCGACAATGATTTTCGTGCAGTTCCCCCTGACGACCTCGACATGCGACTTTTTCAGCTGCTTTTCCAGCGCCGCGACTATATCCCCCGCCCTGTCAGAAACAGGAAAGACCCGGCGCCCCCGCTCAGTCTTGAGCGGAACGCCGAGGTTCCCGAAATATTCCATCACGTCAGCCGGGGAATAGCGCGAAAGCGCGCTGTAAAGGAACCGCGGGTTCCTGGGGATATTTTTGAGCACGTCGTCAGCGGAACAGTCGTTGGTGACGTTGCAGCGACCCTTTCCGGTTATCCCGAGCTTCCTGCCGAGGTATTTGCTGTGCTCTGCGACTGCGACGCTCAGCCCCGCGGAAGCCGCATGGGCAGCGCAGAACATTCCCGCAGCGCCGCCGCCTATTATAAGGATATCATACATCTTTCTTGTAAACGTCGTTTCTGTCCCAGAGGGTCTCCAGCTTGCGGAAAGTCTGCTCCACGCGGCAGCGGTTGCGGTTGGATACTGCGACGATAAGGGCGTTGAGCAGGCTCATCGGCGCAACAAGGCTGTCTACAAAGCTGACCATGTCGGAATAAGCGCAGAGCGTTGTGTGCGCGTACTGTGCCAGCGGTGAATTCTCGCTGTCGGTTATCGCGATTATCTGAGAACCGCAGTCGTGCGCGAATTTGCACGCGTTGATGGTGCTCTTTGCGTATCTCGGGAACGAAAGCCCGATGAAAACGTCTCCCTCGCCGATGTGTATCATCTGCTGATAGATCTCGCTGGTGGCAACTGAACCGATGAGCGTTACCTTATCGAAAATAAGCCGCAGATAATAGTGCATGAAGCTTGCAAGAATGCCGCTTGACATCGCGCCCTGGATATAAATGCGGCGTGCGTCCACGATGGTGTTGACTGCATTGTCGAAAGCCTCGCGGTCTACCGCCTCAAGGGTACGGCGTATCTTATCCATATCCTGGGTGAGCACGCCCTCTACCGGGTCAAGGTCGCCTATGCGGCTGCGTGTCACATCCATGCGCTGAATAGTGGTAAGACGGTTCTTGATATGGCTCTGCAGGGAGCGCTGCAGCTGCGGATATCCCTCAAATCCCAGTTCTATCGCAAAGCGCACGACAGTGGACTCGCTGACATTTACCGCGTTTCCGAGTTTTAACGCAGTCATATAGGCTGCCTTTTCATAGTGGTTAAGGATATAATTTGCAATGAGCTTCTGACTTTTTGAGAATGTCGGGAGAAGCTCCTCTATTCTCTGGAGCAGATCGTCTTTCATCAAAGCACCTCGTTTCAAAACATTACAGCAGTCCACAAAAACAGGACTGCCCTATATTAACTATACACCATTTGCAGTTTTTTTGCAAGTGGTTTTGCAAAATCTTTTACAGACCTGGCTCGAAATTTACATTTTTTTGCTCATAATTCAGAAAAACGGCACCATATGGCGCCGTTCCTGAATGTTTATAGTGTGAATTACTGCAAATCATGAAAGATAACTGCTGACTATACGCACCATCATATCGTTGAGTTTCTCGACATCGTAGCTGCCGATGGTGGGTTCCATGTGTCCGAAACCGATACCGCTGTCGTCCGTCAGGAATGCGTAAGTTCCGCCCGTCATGAACGCCATGCTTCTCAGCAGGTACTCGCAGGACTTGTCAACGCCGCTTGCCGCAACCGGAACGATGCGTATTCCCCTTTCAGCCGCTTCGCGGATATGCTTCGCCACCTCGTCGATTATCTGCGGGTCCTCATGGGGAGGCGCGTCCAGCACCAGGAACATCACCTTGACGGAATTTTCGTCCCAGTCATGGTCGTTGACTGCGCTGTCAAGCGCGGTGTGTACCGCTTCCGGGGTATCTCCGCCACCGTCGGCAGACTGCCCGGCGATCGCGTTCACCACTGCGTCAAGGTCGTCCGTGAACGGGAATTCCCGCACAACATACTCGTCGCCCTCGTCGCGGTAGAAGTTCACGCTCAGCCGTATCGGAATGTTCGCGTTGTCCTTTCTGATACGCGTGACCACGTCCTCAAGTTCCTGCTTGAGATATTCCAGCTCGTCGCCCATGGAGCCGGTGGTATCGCACATTATCATCAGGTCAAGGGTCTTGGCGGCGCGCTTCGCTTCGCTGTCCAGCGTGAATTCAAGTTCGCAGTCGCCGTTCACGATTTCCTTGAAATTCTGAGTGCCGTTGTTATATGTCACGGTGAATTCCGTCGGACCGTTCGTGATTTTGTTCTTGTCAAAAAACAGGTACGCCACGCCCTTGTTGTTAGTCACCGCGGAATATTCCCCGGTGCTGACGCTGGCTCCGCAGACCGCAGCGCCGGCGCTGTCCCTTACCGTTACTGCCGCGCGGATATCCGCGGAGGTTTCCCACAATTTGCGGTAGCCGTCCCAGTCAACGCCGTAATTGTTGCTGGAATACAGCCCCTGCCAGAAGTCCCAGTTGTCGTTGTCGTTCCATTCGCCGCCCGTAAGCAGCCCTGCCTGCGGCTCGATATCCCACCCGGGGACAGGCTCTATCGGGTCGACAGGTTCAACGGGGCACGTCGGGTCAACGTAGAAGCCGTCTTCAGCGGCTCCCACGGCGTCAACGGCAATGTCGGCTTCCGCGAAAAAACCATCGTCCGAGAAGTCCTTTTTGCCGGTGCCTCCGATGTCCTTTCCGGTGTAGTCGCCAGCAGTGGTCGCGGGCTTTTCAGCAGTAGTTATGGGTGCTTCCGGCGCTTTGGTGGAAGCCGCAGACGCGCCCGAAGTCACGCTGGAACTGTCCGTACCGGCAGCTGCTGCGGTTTCGGGGGAAGTCGCCGGGGACGTACTGCCGGTATCCGCGCTCCCGTCGCCGTGTGCCGGGGTCGCGGAAGAAGCCGTGCCAGTCCCCGCAGAAGTGCTGCCAGTGCCATAGTACGACATGTCGCCGGAAGCCGCACCCCCTCCTGAATACCCTGCAGAAGCGCTCTCAGCGCCACCCACAGTAGAAACTGCGCCGTTTTTCACGCCGGAATTGGAAGAGCAGCCGGTGAGTATCACCATTGCCGCGAGCGCCGCAATAAAAGAACGTTTTTTCATAACAAGCTCCTTTCGCCTGAATGCTTCATTTACCTATAAAACCATACACAAAGCGAAAAGGTTGCAAATTTAATTCGGAATTCGGAATGCGTAATTCGGAATTTATGTGTCCCGCTGCGCGGGACGTTATCTCAAAAAATGTATGATATAATGTACAGGGCGAAAGATAATCTTCCGCCCTGTGCTGTATCTGTCAAAGATTTTGAAATAACGTCTGCGGAGCAGACACATCAATTCCGAATTACGAATTAAGAATTCCGAATTAATATTCAACGCACCATGCTGCGCGCTGGTGATACGGCAGGTAATTTATCGGGTTCATCTGAACGCCGTTTATTCTTACCTCGAAGTGGCAGTGGTTAGCGGTGGACTGACCCGTGGAGCCGACGTCCGCGATGAGTTCGCCCGCAGTCACCCTCTGACCCTGGACTACATGCAGGTAGCTTGAGTGACCGTAAACCGTAACGATGCCGTTATCGTGCTGTATCATTACGCAGTTGCCATAGCCGTAGTACCACTGCGCCAGGATAACCGTGCCGGATTCTGCCGCGAATATCGGCGTGCCGTAAGGCGCAACGATGTCTATGCCACCGTGCTTGTAGTATCCACCGTAGCCGTACATCATCTCGCTTATCTTGCCGCCGTCAGAACCGCCCACTGGCCAGATGAACTGACCAACTGGTCTGTTCTCGGGGATAGACGCAGTCACACCGGAGGGTATCTCCTTGGTTCCCAGTGCGATTATCTCGGAGGTAGGCTCGCTCACAGTCACCCTGCTGAGTACCTTGCGGCGCGTTTCAACGCCGTTTATGTAGGAAACGTCCGCGGTGACGCGCTCGGTTCCCTTTACGCCGTCCTGGATTATCGTGGAGGAGCCCTGGTAGTGAGTGGAGTCGTCAACGTACTCGGTCTCGTAGTCGGTGTATTCCTCGTAGGTTTCCTTTCTGGTGACTGTTACCGCAAGGAACGGTTCTTCCTGCGTTATCAGCAGCTTGTCGCCGATGAACAGCGAGCTGTCCAGCGAGAAATCCGGGTTGAGCTTTGCCAGCTCGTCCTCAGTCATGCCAAGCTTTGATATAACGCCCAGCGGCGAATCGCCTTCGACCACGGTGTAGTACGCGGCGACGGTCTTTTTGGTGGTTATCAGCCTGATTATGGAATCCTCGCTGACTATACTCTCTGTGAGGTAAAGTCCGGGCTCGTAGGTTATCTTGCTCTCAAATTCGACGGTCTCGTCGCCGCCCTCGCGGTAAACGTCCAGCAGGTCGTCAAGGGTCTGCTCGACGCGGTCCTTGCTCTCAAGAGCGCCGTAGAACGAATTGTCGATGTACATTCCGTATGCGAAGCTAATTTCCGCGTCCACGGAAGAAAGCATCTTATCCGCAAGCTGGTATTTTGTCAGTGTGGAGCCATACCCCACCATCTCGACTTCATACGCGCTGTCGAAGCTGAACATCTCGGTGTTGCTGTCGAGGTAGGTTATTCTCTGCTGAACTATCTTTTCGGCGTCGGTGAACACTGATTCGTCAGCGACATAACCCATGAAATCACCGTTGACCGAAAGCCTGAGCGCGTACGTCATGCTGTTCGCATAGCTAACGATGCTGAACAGGAACACGCAGCTCACCACCGGCAGCGCCCAGTTGCAGATCGTCACGGCAAGGCCGCGCTTTCCGAAAAGAATTCTGCCGACCATTCTGAAGCCTGCAGCGCATGCCGGGAAAAGTCCCTTTTCCCTTGCGTGCCTAATGTCATTGCTGCCCATTCTGAAAGCTTTTATGTAGCGCTGTACCGGCGCAGAGATCTTCTCGCCAAGCTTTCTGAACAGAGCCAGTATTTTTTCGCCCACCCACGCAAGGCTGACGCCAAGCGCCGTGAACGCCCTTGACAACGCCCTGCCGACTGCGGCAAGCATCACCATAAAAACTGTAAACAGGTACTCGCCCGCGTCCGATATTCTGTCCCAGAGGGACATTCGGGCAGAAACTGTCGTTTTTTCTGCTTCCATATTACATCTCCGTTACTTTGCCTGATTTTTCTGAACTTCGTCAGATATATTTATACACATAGATATATTATAACATATTCCGACCGGAATTGCAAGCATTATGAAATGCAGCAGAGGTCTTTTCACAAAAAATTCACCCGGAAGAGAACATCTCCCCCGGGAAATTTGTCGTAATATGCAACTTTGTGACCGGCTGTGTTGTTTTATATAGTGGTCACCTCTAAAACCCTTGTTTGAGTGAAAATGTGTATAGCACACCGCCTGCTTCTTCAAACCTCCTCGTAAGGCATACAGCCTTACTTCGTCGGCTTTCATCGCATTCGGCGCACTCTACCCATTTTCACTTTTCAAACCGGTTTTCAGAGGTTCCCAGTGTCAGCCCTCCGAAGAAGCGGGCTTCTCACCGGGCTTGTATATTTCGTCCACCGGGTAAGGTATCTCAAACACCTCGTTGACGCTGGTAACGTCGATTTTTATATTGACTGAAAGCGTTTCGCCGGAGGCAGTCGTGACTGTGCCGCTCTCGGTGAACATTACGGGTATGCCGTCCTGGTTTATCTCCATCGTCGTGGAGAACTTCTCAAACGAAGCGATATCCTCTTCCACGCCGGGCATTGAAGCGTTGTTCAGTTTCTCCGGGTCGTAGGTGTAGGTGATGCTTGTGGGACCGTCGTCGCTCCCTATCACCGCGGCGCTGCTGACCGCCTCCCCTGCCAGGAAGAACAGTCTTGCGTCCGCATAGGGATAGCGGTACTTGCGGTTGTAAATATTGTAGATGTACCCGTCGTCCCCGGAACTTATCACGTTCCACTTTTCGTCGCCGTCGTCCTTGTAGAAGAACTCAGCACCGTCGCTGTAAGCCTGCTGCACCTTTCCGTCCCAGCAGCCGTAATAGCTGAGCACCATTTCGTCCCTGCCGGTGAAGTAGAAGCTGAATTCCATTATCTGCTCCCCGGTGTCCATATCCGTCATGGTGACTTTCGCGCTGTCCAGCGTTTCGTACTTATTGCGTGCTGCGGTGAATTTGTCGTATCCGTCGGGAAGCTGCGCGGTGCAGCCGGTCAGGAACAGCGCCGCTGCGGCAGCCAGCGCTGCAAGTATCTTTTTCATCGTTCCTCCATAATTCCACATGGTGAATGATTTGCCTGTAAACGTTTGCCCATAAACAAACAAAACGAGGCAGACCCGGTTTTACCCGGAACCTGCCCCTGCGTCCGCAAAAGCGGAGATATTACTGTTCAGTGCGCCTGCCGATATTTGTCTTGCGGCAAGGATTTCGGGAAATGTTAAGACCCGGAATTACTCGGAGAAACCGCCCTCAACAAGCTTTACAAGACCGTCAACTGCGAGCTGCTCGTCGCTGCCGTCAGCAATGATGCGGATCTTAGCGCCGCCAACGATACCGAGGGAAAGGATACCGAGCAGGGACTTAGCGTTTACTCTGCGCTCCTCCTTCTCGACCCAGATGGAAGACTTGTACTCGTTAGCCTTCTGGATAAAGAATGTAGCGGGTCTTGCGTGGAGACCTACCTGGTTCTTGACTTCAACATCTTTCATGCACATAGTTAAAACCTCCATTTGAAATATTTCAGTTCTGCCGTGGCTCCGGAGAGCCGTGCTCTCCTTTGTGTTTTCTTTCTTTTGTTTTCTACATGATCAGAATGATCAGAGATCGCAGCATCTGTTTCTGTCTCATCTCTTGCTAATAGTATATCCAAAAAGATTTGTTCCGTCAACAGAAAAATTAAAATTTAACAGTTTTAATGACGATTTTCTGTTTTTTGCAGAATAAATCAATTCCATTCTGCCCCCTTGTTGTGTAATGTGTACAAAAAGTTTTAAACAATATAATCAACATAAACATAAGTTTTCAACCATTTGCAGGAAGCGATGCATTCCGCACGGCATGGCTGCGTATGCGCTGTCAGATGGTTCACAGTCACTTTGCAGCCGCTTTATGTGCAATTTACACAATTACCCCTCTGAAAACCTGCATCATGATACTTTTCCGATAATTTTCACACGACTCGCACCTATTAATATTGAAATCCGTCGGAAATTGTGATATACTATAAAATGTATATGCAGAAAAACATTTCATTCCAGTCTGTATATTGAAAGGAAAACAAATGTCACGTTTTGATAACAAGCTCTGCCCCATCTGCCGCAGACCCCTTAACGACAAGTCGGACGTCGTGGTATGCCCCGTCTGCGGAACTCCGCACCACCGCGCATGCTACATGGCGGCCGGTCACTGCGGCGTTGAAAGCTACCATGCGCAGGGCTTTGAATGGAAAGGCTGGCTCCCCGGAGAAGAACCCCAGACCCCGGAGCCTGCGCAGTCCGATGAATTCTCGGACAGCCACCGCGCCGAATACCCAGGTCAGGGCGCCGGCATGAACGGAGAACAGTCCGCGCAGTATGACCAGGACGCGCAGAATGAGCAGTACGGTCAGCCGATGGATCTCGGGCAGTACCTTGAGCAGCTCCAGCGCCAGACCATGGACGACACCCGCGGCGCCGACGGCGTGAGCGCAAAGGAACTCAGCACGTTCGTGGGGCGTTCAGTCATGCATTATTCACAGGCGTTTGCGGCATTCCGCGCGCCGGTGCAGCCCGGTCAGAAGCGCCGCAAGATATTCATAAACGTCTGCGCGGGACTTTTCGCGCCGTTCCACCAGTTCTACCGCAAGATGGACCTGCTGGGCGTTGTCATGCTGCTCATCGAACTGCTGTTCTACATTCCGCCGATACTTCTGAACATCGGCATAGGCACAAGAGAAGTGCTCGGAGATATCCAGATGTTCGCCCGGGGACTTTCCTTCGTGGGAATGATACTCGTGTGCCTGTTCGGCGACTATCTCTATTACCGGCATGCAGTCAAGCGTATACACCAGATACGTGCGAAATTCGATGACGGCAGGGCTGAAGGCTACTATGAGGCGCTTGCAGCAAAGGGTTCACCGTCGTGGCTGCGGGCTATTGCAGCTTCCCTAGCGATGAGCCTTGTCATGGCGTTCGTGTTCCTGAAGCTTGGAATCGGCATCGACAGCGGCACAATGTGACCGCGCCATATAAATGTCACATACAAATATCAATAAAAGAAACAGACAGTTTCATGAAAGGAGTTGTTTGTGGATACTCAGATGAAGAATCCAGCAGAACCGATCACGCTTGCAAACCAAGCTGTAGCGGAGATGAAGAAAAACGGATATGTAACGACAACGTGTCCGAAATGCAATATGGTCCCGAAGGTGATTTTGGAAGATAACAGAACCGTTGTAAAATGCAGATGCGGTTATATTACTGATTCTGAAATTTATCTTTAATACAGCACTTGTAAGAAAAATGAAAAATAAAATCGTCATTTTGTGCAAAAAGAAAAGGAAGAAAGAACATGAAACTTATTATCCAGATACCCTGCTATAACGAAGCTGAGACCCTTGACGTAACTATCCACGACCTGCCCAGGCATATTGACGGCATCGACGAGATAGAATACCTTATAATAAACGACGGCAGCACCGACCGCACCGTCGAGCGCGCAAAGGAACTCGGCGTGCACCACATAGTCAGCTTTGTGCACAACCGCGGTCTTGCAAAGGGCTTTATGGCAGGAATTGACGCCTGCCTGCGCCTGGGCGCCGACATAATCGTCAACACGGACGCCGACAACCAGTACGCCGGCGCTGACATCGAAAAGCTGGTACGTCCCCTGCTGGAAGGCAAGGCTACCATGGTAATAGGAAACCGCTGCACCGACTCCATCGAACACTTCTCGCCGCTGAAGAAAAAGCTCCAGAAGCTTGGCAGCAGCGTTGTAAGAAAGGCGAGCGGCACCGACGTCGTGGACACCACCAGCGGCTTCCGCTCCTACACAAGAGAAGCTGCGCTGCGCCTCAACGTGCTTTCCGACTACACCTACACGCTGGAAACGATAATCACCGCAGGCGCCGACCGCACAAAGATAATGTCCGTGGATATCAACACCAATCCCGAGCTGCGCAAGAGCCGTCTTTTCAAGAGCATGTGGGGCTATATCAAGCGCTCCAGCGGCACGATAATCCGCAACTACGTCATGAGAAAGCCGCTCAAGACCTTCCTCGTCATGGCTGGTATCTTCATTCTCGCGGCGCTGGTGCTGGCTGTAAGGTTCATCGTTTATGCCTGCCTCGGTGAAGGCGGAGGGCATATACAGTCGCTGGTGCTGATGGCTGTGCTGGCTATCGTCGGCTTCCAGATTGGAATTTTCGGGCTGGTGGCAGACGCTATCTCCGGCTGCCGCAAGGTGATGGACGAAACGCTGTTCCATGTAAAGCGCATCGAATACAACAACACCAACACGAACTACTCAAACTATAATATATGCAGCTACACGAAAGAGGAAATTGAAAAGTGATACAGGCTCTAAAGCGCTTTTACACTAATTTCGGCGACCGCGGAGTTGTGTTCATCATGTTTGCAGCCAGCGTCGTCATGCATTCGCTGCTGGCTATGTGCATGGAACTCCCCGCAGTCAACCCCGATGAAATAGGCGTTGCAAGCGTCGCGGCTTTCTATTCCGGCAAGGACTGGTCTGCGCTGATGGGACAGGTGTCCTATTATTACGGATATGTCCAGGCGCTGTTCTATGCGCCGCTGTTCCTTATCTTCAAGAACCCATATGCGCTGTACAAGGCATGCCTCGTGATGAACGGCGTGCTCATCAGCTTCGTTCCGCTCATCGCGTATCATATTGCGGGACGCGTCGGCGTGAAGAAGGTCTGGCAGAAGCTTTTTGCCGCGATATGCTCCGGGTGCTATATCACATACATAGCACACTCCAAGTTCATGTGGAACGAAACCATATGCAGCCTGCTGCCATGGGTGCTGCTTTGGGTGATATTCCAGGCGGTGGACTGCAAGAAAGCAAGCTCGCGGTGCGTATGGTCCGCAGCAGCGGGACTGATCTGCGCGGTGTGCTATGCGGCGCATTCCAGACTGCTTGCGGTGGTCATTGCATTCGTGATGACGCTGCTGATCGTGCGTATTTTCATGAAGCGCGTGATACTGGTGCTGCCCGTGTTCTTCCCCGTGATGATAGGCGGGTTCATCGGCGAGCACTTCTGCAAGAAGCTTATTCAGCAGCTGGTGTGGAACGGAAACGCCAGCGGCAACACCATGGAAAGCGAATTCGACCGCGTTCTCGGGCTGTTTGAAAAGGGCGGTCCTGACCGCTTCTTCTCGGCGCTGTTCGGGCATTTGTACACGTTCGTAACCTCCACTGCGGGCGTCGGCGCGCTTGCGATCGCGCTTTTCTTCCTGATGGCGATAGTCTATATCGGCGAATGGCGCACCGGCAGAAAAAAAGAGATCATCGACAACGTTGAGGTATTCACCCCTGCTGAGCACAAGTTCAGCGCAAGAATGATGGTGCTGGGCATTTACGCATTCCTGACGGTAGGCGGCTCTATGGCGCTGTCGGTGCTGTTCAAGTTCAACTCCGGGCAGATAGGCGACATAAAGGACCTCAGCATGTTCGGCCGCTACACCGACAATGTGGCGCCTCTTGCGATATTCCTGGTGCTGGCGTTCCTGTTCAGGTACGGAATAACGGTAAAGCAGATTGCATGGGCAGCCGTGGTATACGCATATGTATGCATCAGCTTCTTTATCACGACTTATCCGCAGGTGGCAGCGGCAAAGGGCTACCGCGAGTCCCCGGTACTGGGTCTGATGCCGTGGCGCATCGGCGAGGATTACACCACGCCATTCACCACAGAAAGCTTCATAATCATGACTGCGGTGGGATTTTCAGTGCTGGCGCTGATCGCCGTGTTCACGGCATGCGCAAGGAAAGGCGCAAAGGCGCTGGTTTCCGGGTCGATGGTGTGCCTGTGCGTTTACACGACCCTCTTTGCGGGAATGGTATATCTGCCTGAACGCGCGGAAGAAAACGTCAAGAGGACCGAGCCAGCGCGGCAGGTGTCAACGCTGCTGTACGACGACAGCGCTTCCCCGCTGATAGTCTGCTACAAGCAGAAATCCCGCAACGCCGGGCTGATACAGTTCCTCAACCCCGAAACGAAAGTGACGATAATCCGTCGGGAAAAGAATATCCCCGAAAACTGCATAATCGTCGCCGACGAGGAAGAGATACTGCCGATGGCGCTGGACGAATACGACTATATCGGCACCGAGGGCGGACTTTCAGTGTACGCATACGGTGAGACCGCGCGGGATTACATGAAATACAAGCGCTCTGCGGATATCTCCGAGGCGTCCGCGACCGACGAAGGACTGCCGGCACCCGGAATTCTGTCTGAATAACAAGAACGGAGGTCATTCCATTGATCAACGAAGAAAATAACGGCTCTCAGCCGGAGCTTGACATATCGCTGGGAGATACCGTCCCGGAACAGGGACCGGAATATTACGCTTCCCCCGAGATACCCGCTGAAAAGCCGGAAGCCCCCGCGGCTTCCAGAAAGCCCGGCGTGTTCTCCAGCGACTGGTTCTTTATGGCGGCGCTGTACGTCATCACGCTGGTCATTCACGTGCTGATGACGCAGGTGACGACTATGTTCAACCTCACCCCGGACGAGTACGCAGTCACCGGCGTAGCGGCGTGGGCAAACGGGCTTGACTGGTCTGCCACTGTTTCTGCGGGCGGATATTACGGCTATTTCCAGAGCCTGTTCTATATACCGGTGTTCAAGCTGTTCAGCGACCCTATGACGCAGTACCGCGCAATGATAATCCTGAACGGCTTTATCATGAGCTTTGCGCCGGTGATAGTGTATTACCTTTCGAGAAAGTGGTTCAATGTCCGCAAGCTTTCCAGCGTTTTCATCTCTGTGGTCTGCGGAATGTACCCCAGCTATCTCCTGCTGACAAAATACACCTGGAACGAAACTATGTGCTGCATTCTGCCGTGGGTTTTCGCGCTGCTGATGTATAAGTCGCTGCGCAGCCACAAGGACGCCCCGCACACGGCAAAGGCAGTGTTCATGCAGCAGCTGTGGGCTGCCCTGGCAGGACTCACGCTCATCGCTGCGTATGCTTCCCACGGGCGCATGCTGGCTCTCACAGCCGCGGGCGTCGTGCTGGAACTCATCGTGCTGATAACGATGAAACGCAGGCTGTTCTCCCTGGTGGGATTTTTCACCAGCTGCGCCGGTGGTTTTGTGATAGACAAGTTCCTCAAGCACTATATCCAGGCTGAACTCTGGCTCTCCGGCACAAAGGAGAAAGCCTCCGTCAACACGATCGAAAACATGTTCAGCCGTATTTCCAACATCGACGCCGAAAAGCTGGAACACTTCCCGCAGACGCTGTTCGGGCATTTCTTCTATTTCATCAGTTCCACTTGGGGATTTGGCGCGGTGTGCATCGTGCTGATATTCTCCGGCATCGTGATGTACTATGTTTCCCGCAGGCGCATCAGGAACAGCGACGAAGCCCCCGTCACAGCCGAAGGCAAGCCGCAGACCTACATCGGCACCAGCCTTGCGATATTCTGCTGGTATGCGCTTCTTGCGATGGGCGCTATATTCGTGGTCAGCGTGGCGTTCAAGGCGACTTCCTCCGTATACGACACCCGCGCGGATACCGCGATATTCGGAAGATATATCGAAACATTCTTCCCGATCGCGATATTCCCAGCGCTGATAATGATATACCGCAGGCGGTTCACTGCTAAGCATTGCTTCGCCGCGCTGCTTGTGGCTGCATTCGTGTTCGTGATGACCGAGATGTTCACCGTTTCCGCTGTAGTCGGCGACGGCAGCACCACAAAGAATATCGTCGGCGCAATGATACTCGGTATCGCTCCCCTGCGTATCGGCGAGGGTCTCAAGGATACCATCACTGAAACGACGTTCCTCAAAATAATCGGCGTTGTCATGCTGCTACTGCTTGCGCTTGTTATCGCCAGACTGATAAAGAAAAAGGGCGAGTCGCTGTTCAATATCGTGACTATCCCCCTGGGCGCGCTTCTCATTTACACCACGCTTTACGGCTTCGACAACTACACCGTGGTGCAGGGAAAAAACGCGCAGTACGGCGCGAACTACGTCACACAGGCGCTCTCAATGATAGACGACTGCCCCTACAACGACGTGCTCTGCTTCTCGATGAAGGGAGAGCGCTATTCCAAGGCGCAGTTTCTGTTCCCCGAGATGAAAATCCACCTTGCCTCGAACACAAAGAAGCTCAAGGAACTCGAAACCTGCCCCGACTTCATTCTCTGCGACCGCGAGGATAACCTCAACATGTGGATAGACGACATTTACCTTGTCGGCGACATCAACAACAATGTGCAGCTGTACGCATGCTCTGAGAACGCGATAAACTGGGCGCAGGCTGCGGGACTTGAAATGACCGGAAGCGGCGCCATGACCTACACCGGAGAGAACATCCCCGGCACAAGCTCCGTGACAAGGAGCGGACACACCGCAATGCTGCCGGAAGGCTCCGCGGTATACACCAACTACTTCCTGCTGTACAACAAGGGCAAGTACACTGCCACCGTGAAGGGAAGCGGGCTGACCGACCTCAGCGTCGCGCTCACCTCCGACAAGAAAGCTAACGACATGCCTTATGAGATAACCTCGAACACCGGCAGCGAACTCACGCTCACATTCAGCGTGACCGACAAGACCGAGAATGTACAGCTGAAGCTCACGAACAAGAACGGCGGCTCTGCGGTGAGCGTCGATGAACTCTCCGTTGCTATGAGCAGCTACACGATAAAGGAATACTCCGGCGACAGCCTCGTGCTTGGCGACGGCTGCACCACCTACGGTACCTCCGCAGTGGTGCCCTACGGCTCGGAGATAAGTTCCCTCAACCTCATCATGCACAATGCAGAGAAACTGCAGTTCCAGATAAAGGGCGACAACCTCAACGTCATCGACCTTACACTGACCTCCAACGGAAAGAAACTCGACGGCCTGGTAGAAACATTCTCGAACTACGTGACGATAACGTTCGACCTGCCCGAACCCACCGAGGACCTCAAACTCACCATAAGGAACAACAGCAGCAAGGACGCTTCTATCTATACGCTGGCAATACGGCGCATGTCCGGGCAGAAGCTTGCTGTGCTGCCCAAGGTTTCCGGCGTGAATATCAGCGTTTCCTGACATGCCGGTGATCAAAAAGACCCAGAAGCCCATGCAGCCAGCCCGGACGCTGTGCATAGGCTTCATGGCGATAATACTCGTCGGCGCGCTGCTTCTGTGGCTGCCGTTCTCGTCGAAATCCGGGGGAACCCCGTTCTTCGACTGCCTTTTCACCGCTGTTTCAGCCACCTGCGTCACCGGACTCATCGTCGCGGATACATTCACAAACTGGACAATATTCGGGCAGGCTGTGATAATGCTGCTGATACAGGTAGGCGGTCTGGGGTTCGTCACGATAATCACGTTCTTCAACGTCGCCGCAGGCAGAAAGCTCGGCTTCCGAACCCTCGCGAACGCCTCCGACGGGCTGACTGAAAGCACATTCCAGGGCGGCAGGCGCATATTCATCAGCATAATCAAGTACTCGCTGATATTTGAGGGCGCAGGCGCAGTGCTGCTCAGCATAGCTTTCGCCCGGGAACACGGCGCTTTCGGCGTCTGGATGGGCGTGTTCACCAGCGTGACTGCATTCTGCAACGCAGGGTTCGACCTCTGCGGTATCGAGGGCGCGTATTCCAGCCTGACCAACCACTCCGGCGACCCGCTGGTGATAATGACCGTCGCGCTGCTGATAATCCTCGGTGGACTTGGCTTCATCGTGTGGGAGAACTTCCTCAACATAAGAAAGGTGCACAAACTGAGCCTGCATACAAAGGCGGTGCTCATCGGCTCCGGCGCGCTGATAGTTGTCAGCACGCTCTTCTACATGATAGCCGAGTGGGACAATCCCGCGACCCTGGGTGGAATGAACTTCGGCGAAAAGCTGATGAACTCGTTCTTCTCCGGGGTGACTGCACGCACCGCCGGCTACAATTCCATTTCCGTCGAGGGAATGTCGGATTTCTCAAAGCTCGGCACCTGCATATTCATGTTCATCGGCGCGTCGCCCGCTTCCACCGGTGGAGGAATAAAGACCACCACCGTTCTCGTGCTGATAATGACTGTCGTCAGCTACCTGCGCAGCAAGAACGACGTGGAACTCCTCGGGCACAAGATAGATAAGCTTGCGGTCTACCGCACGCTTACCGTAACGCTGCTGTCGCTGATGGCGGTAATACTGTGCTTCTCGGTGCTGTACTTCACGCTGCCTGAGGACGTCAGCGGCGTTGACTGCCTGTTCGAAGCGGTATCGGCGTTTTCCACCGCGGGACTTTCCACAGGTCCCACCGCGATAGCCGGCACCCCAGGCAGGATACTGCTGATGATAACCATGTACATCGGCAGAGTAGGACCAGTCTCGCTGGTGCTCTCGATGCTGATGAACGCAAAACGCAAGAACATAGTGCTCCCGGAGGGGCAGATAATTGTAGGGTGACGCCCTGCATTACCGTATTTCATTATCCCGTCGGAACGCGAAAAGGACGCCCGCGCGCTTTTATCGCCGACCGAGAAAGGAATTCTTATGGAAACTGAAACCTTTTCACTCGGACCGCTCACAATGTACGTGTCCGACGACCACCGCTTCGGAACGGACGCGTTCCTGCTGGCATATTACGCCAACGTAAAGCCGGACAGCGTGGTCTGCGACCTCTGCACCGGCTGCGGAATAATCCCGCTGATATTCTGCAAGAACATCAAGCCGCATCTCATTTACGCGGTCGATATCCAGGAGGAAGCAATAAACCTGCTCAAGATGTCGGTGGAGAAAAATCACCTTGAAAACACCCTGCAGCCAGTCCTCGCGGACCTGCGTGAACTCAGCCAGAACCAGATAGGCTTTGAGACCATGGATATCGTCACCGCAAATCCGCCTTACATGACCAGCGGCTCCGGCTTTGAGAAGCTCGCAAGACCACAGGCCATCGCGCGCCATGAGCTGATGTGCACCGTTGACGACGTATGCCGCGCCGCAGGAAAACTGCTCAAATACGGCGGTCTGCTCAAGATGTGCCACCGTCCCGAGCGCCTCGCGGACGTGCTGAACTCCATGCGCGAGAACAAGATAGAGCCTAAGAGCATCACATTCGTGTTCAACAGCATTCTCGACAAGCCGTGGCTGTTCCTCGTCACCGGAAAGAAGGGCGCAAAATCCGGTATGATAGTGGAAAAGCCCATGATACTGCGCAACGACGATAAATCCTACACCGAGGAGTACACAAGACTTTATGACTGAACCAGGCAAGCTTTATGTGGTGGGCACCCCGATAGGCAACCTGTCGGATTTCTCACCGCGCGGCATAGAAACGCTTGAAAACGTTGATTACATCGCTGCCGAGGACACCCGCGTGACGCTCAGGCTGCTAACGCACTTCGGCATAAAAAAGCCGCTGCTGAGTTACTACAAGCCCCACGAGGCTGAAAAGGCAGTGCGCATCGTCGAACTCCTGCAGGACGGGAATTCCGTTGCACTGGTGAGCGACGCGGGCATGCCCTGCATTTCCGACCCGGGCGTCTATCTCGTGCAGCGCTGCTATGAACTCAGCATTCCGGTGGAGAGCGTACCCTGCTGCAACGCCGCTATAGCCGCAGTAGCGATAAGCGGCATAGACACCGCGCGTTTCGCGTTCGAGGGATTTCTCCCAGTGGACAAAAAAGAACGCCGTCAGCGCCTGGCAGAAACCGCGAAACTCCCGCACACGCTGATATACTATGAAGCCCCGCACAAGCTGCGGCAGACGCTCTCTGACCTCGCAGAAGCCCTCGGTGGTGAACGCCGCGCGGCTCTCTGCCGTGAACTGACGAAGCTGCACGAGGAAGTTATCCGCGGCACCCTCGCGGAACTCAACGCGCTCTATGAAACCACCGACCCACGCGGGGAATACGTCATCGTGATCGAAGGCGCAGCCCCCGCAGAAGAGGAAGCCATGACCATCGAGCAGGCAGCGGAACTTGCAAGAAGCTATGCCGGGGGCGGCATGAAGCTTTCCGAAGCGTGCAAGACAGCCGCGCAGGCGGCAGGAGTTTCCCGCAAGGAGCTGTACAAACTCCTCTCGGAAGAATGACCCGAACCCCACGGACACCCGTGACATACAGAAAGGAAGAAAACCATGAGCATCATCAAGGACAGAGTTGAAAAGAAGATCGGCCCCACCGCAAAGGTAGTGATCCCGATAATCAGCGCAGTTGTGGTAGTTGCAGGCGCAGTCGCTTACATCTGCCTTAAACTCGCGGACGAAATGCGCTACAACGAAAAGTGGAAGGACTACGACGAATGCGGTCTTCACTGATCTGCGGCTGTGACGACATAGAGGGATTTCTGGGGCAGTATTCTCACTTCGGCGCGCCGGTGAAGGATCTGTCCCGGTTTTCTGCGCTTATGCATAAGCTTAGGGACCCTCAGGACAGTCTGCGTTTTATTCACATAGTCGGCACGAATGGCAAAGGCTCCGTCGCGGAATTCTGCACCTCTGCGCTTGCAGCGGCAGGCAACACCGTGGGGCGCTTCACATCTCCGTATGTGCGCAGCGTGTGCGAGAGAATCGCGGTGGCTTACCCCACGGGGATATACGAGATAAGCGCCTGCGACCTTGCGCGGCTTCTCACCACTGCCGCTAAAGCCGCTGATGAATGCGGGGAACTTGAATTCTCGCAGTTTGAGATACTCAATGCGGCTGCTTTCCTGTTCTATGCGGAAAAGCACGCTGATTACGTCGTGCTTGAAGCAGGCATTGGCGGCACGCTGGATTCCACGAACATCATAAAGCAGCCGGAATGCGCCGTGATCACCTCGATAGGGCTTGACCACACCAGGATACTCGGCGCCACCGTCGAGGAAATAGCGCGCTCAAAATGCGGCGTGATAAAGGGCGGGAATGCAGTCGCAGCGCTGGATATACCCGACTCTGCAATGGAAGTAATACGCAGCCGCTGCGAAGCCACAGGCGCGCGCCTGATAATTCCGGACAGGTCGCAGCTTGAAGTACACGGAAAACCCGGGCTTGACGGCAGCAGCTTCAGCTACCGCGGGCAGGAATACCGTCTGCGAATGGGTGGAGCCTACCAGATAAGCAACGCCATGACCGCTGTGGAGGTGCTGACCAGCATGGGCGTCCCAGCAAGAGAAATCGCCCTTGGGCTGGAACGTGCCCAGATACCCGCGCGCATGGAAATATTCCGCTCCAACACCCCGGAAAAGCCCTCTCTCCTGCTGGACGGGGGGCATAATCCACAGGCGGCGCATGCAGTCAGGGAGGCGCTTAAAGGCTCGGGATATTCGCATATCACTGGCGTTATCGGCATGATGAATACAAAGGATCACGCTGCGTTCCTGCATGTGATACTTCCCTGCTTTGAGCGGGTGGTGTTCTGCGACGGCTTTTCAGACGGCGACGTTCCCGCTGAGGAACTCCGCAGCGCAGCCGGGGTGAATGCCGAGATATTCCACGACCCGTGTCAGGCACTGGAATATGCAAGGGGCATTCCCGGGGAACTGGTCTATTTCGGAGGCAGTTTCTATTTTGCCGCAGCGGTGCGGAGGTTCCTGGCATAAAAACTCCCCCTCGGTCGGAGGGGGAGTTTCTGTTCACATCTTGACAAATCAAGAACGCTATGTTATAATCTAGAGGCACGCTGATCTGTTGCAAAATAAAAACTGGAGGAACTGATTTGGATTATATTCTGTGGCTGGGATTAGCCGTTTTAGCAGTCGCGGTGCTGATATGGATACTCATACGCCTGCACGAAAAGCTGCCGTATGAGATGAACGAAACGATACTCACCGAGCGCGAGCGCTCATTCTACCGCATACTAAGACCCATAGCCGACAAGCTGGAGCTGCAGATATGCCCTAAAGTTCGGGTCGCGGATATAGTCTCGATAAAAAAGGGGACCCGCGACTGGCAGAAGTGGTTCAACAAGATACGCTCAAAGCATGTGGACTTTCTGCTCTGCGACTACGATATGAACATAGTACTTATAATTGAACTGGACGACCGCAGCCACGAAACGGAGCGCGCAAAGAAAAACGACGCCCTGAAAAACGCGATATTCGGAAACAAACTTGTACGCATACGCTCCCTGAAAGACGATGTCGAAGGGATAATCACCACCGCGCTGAAAAAACTCTGACCGGAAACTGTACCAGCCCCCGCGCATATAATTTAGCACGCAGAAAGGAGCGTGCCGATATGCACAACGACCCCGGACAGAATGCTGCCCAGACCTACCTTGACCGATACCGCGTGATACTCGACGAAATGATACGCGAAATGACCTCCGCGCCGCTTTGCTGCAGTATCTCGCATAACTTCATCGTGCAGATGATACCGCACCACGAAGCCGCAGTGAAGATGTCAGAAAACCTGCTGCAGTATTCCCGGTGTGAACCACTGCGCAATATCGCTGAAAACATAATCACCACCCAGACCCGGGGCATAGAGGACATGCAGTGCATTCTGCGGGAATGCTCCGCGCTGCGCAGCTGCGCGACTGACCTCAGGAGCTACCAGCGGCGCTACCGCGACATCACGCGTATAATGTTCGCGCAGATGCGCAGCGCACCGTCCGGCTGCCGCATAAACACGGATTTCATGCGGGAGATGATACCCCACCACCGGGGCGCGGTGCTGATGTCCCAGAATGCGCTGGAATTCCCAACGTGCCCGCAGCTTCGCCCGATACTTGAGAATATCATTTCCACCCAGACCCGCGGTATACGCCAGATGGAACAGCTGCTTTCGCGCAGGTGCAGGTTCATGTAGTTGACATATCCAGCCAACGATGGTATACTATATATGACCCCGAAAACAAAGGATATGAAAAGAGGCAGATATGACACCACGTCTTATTATAGTAGTCCCCTGCTACAACGAGCAGGAAGTTCTCCCGATAACCGCGCCGATGTTCCTTGAAAAGATAAAGTCGCTGGCAGCCGCGGGGCAGATAACCAAGGACAGCCGCGTGATGTTCGTCAACGACGGCAGCAAGGACAACACCTGGGATATCATAACGCGCCTTGCCGAAGAGGACGAACACTACATCGGCATTGCGCAGAGCCGCAACCGCGGGCACCAGAACGCCGTCCTTGCCGGTCTGATGGAAGCCAAGGACATGTGCGACATCACAATAAGCATAGACTGCGACGGGCAGGACGACATCAACGCCATGGACGGAATGGTTGCAGCTTACCATGAGGGCTGCGAGATAGTTTACGGCGTGCGTTCCAGGAGGGACACCGACACGTTCTTCAAGCGGTTTACGGCTGAGAGCTTCTACAAGCTGCTTAATTCCATGGGCGCCGAGGTCGTGTTCAACCACGCGGATTACCGCCTGATAAGCAGCCGCGCCCTGCAGGAACTCGCGAAATTCAAGGAAGTCAACATATTCCTGCGCGGAATGGTACCGCTTGTAGGCTTCAAGAGCACCAGCGTCTACTATGAACGCAGCGAGCGCGCCGCCGGTAAGTCGCATTACCCGCTGAGCAAAATGCTGGCGCTTGCTTTCGACGGCATAACGAGCCTCTCCATAAAGCCCATCAAAATGATAATCGGGCTTGGCGTGATAGTAGCCATCATCAGCTTTATCGGCATAATCTGGGCTGTCGTTGAGGCAATTCTTGGGAACACCGTCGGGGGCTGGGCTTCCACGACATGCATAATCTGCTTCCTGAGCGGCGTTCAGCTTATATCCATCGGCGTCATCGGCGAATATATCGGCAAGATATACATGGAGGTAAAACACCGTCCGCGATATATCATCAGCGACCGGACCTGGGACAAGAACCAGCACAGATAGATCCAGCGGGCTTCCATAAAGGAAGCCCTGAGACCGTCGAAAAAGCCACTAAAGTGGCTTTCCCGCCGAACATCTCAGCTGCGCGCACGTCTTGACGGCTTTGCCGTCAACCCGCACACTTGCTGAGATAGAAGTGTTTTTTGCCCCGGGAAACCCGTGGCAAAAAACTGATTTCAAAAGCCCGCTTCGCGGGCAAAACCGATTTTTTCGACAGACTGTGGGCTTCCATAAAGGAAGCCCTTTTATGGTACAGATAGAATTTTGAAATTTCCAGCACTTGACTATTCATCGGGAAAGTGATATAATTATAAGATAGGCTACAACCAGATGATATTGAAAGGAATTCACAATAAATGAAAGTGCTGCTATATTCCGAGGCGTTCAACCTCGTCAAGATATCAGGCCTTGGCAGAGCGATAATGCACCAGCAGCGTGCGCTCCAGCTTAACGGGGTGGATTTCACCCTCGACCCGAAGGACGATTACGACATTGTTCATATAAACACGCTGGGGCTGCGCTCCCATCACCTCGCGCGCAAGGCAAAAAAAGCCGGAAAACGCGTGGTTTACCATGCGCATTCCACCGAAGAGGATTTCAGAAACTCGTTCATATTCTCTAACGCCCTGTCCGGGCTTGTCAAGAAGTGGCTGTGCAGCTGTTACCGCAGCGGCGACGTTATAGTCACCCCCACCGAGTATTCAAAACGGCTCATCAGCGGATATGGTATCACTAATCCGATATACCCCGTTTCCAACGGAATAGACCTCGCAAAATACGAACCCGCCCCCGGCGACCGCGAAGCGTTCCGCAGCAGGATGGGCTTTTCAGACAGCGACAAGGTCATCATCGCAGTGGGACTTTACTTTGAGCGCAAGGGCATTCTGGACTTTGTGCAGATGGCAAAGGACATGCCCGACTACAAATTCGTATGGTTCGGAAAGACCCCGCTGTACAGCGTTCCGCACAAGATACGCAAGGCAGTCCGCACGAAGCTGCCGAATCTGACATTTGCCGGGTATGTACAGCCCGACGAACTGAAGCAGGCATATGTCGGCTGCGACGCCTACATATTCCCCACCCACGAGGAAACCGAAGGCATCGTTCTGCTGGAAGCCCTCGCGGCTGAAGCGAACGTGATAATCCGCGATATCCCGGTGTTCGACTGGCTGACTGACCGCCGCGACTGCTACAAGGCAAAGGACCTTGAAAATTTCGAACGGCTGATACGCGCCGTTACCTCCGGGGAACTCCCCTCACTGCAGGAAAACGGCAGGGCTGCGGTTGCCGGCATGGACATCAAAAAGGTCGGAGAAAAGCTGCTGAGCATTTACAACGGAACGATAGAGCAGAAGATCTGAATTCATAATTTGCAAAAAAATACCCGGTTCAATGTGAACCGGGAAGACCGTCGAAAAAGTCACTAAAGTGACTTTTCCGCCGAACATCCGCGCCGCGCGCACGGTTTGTCGGCTATGCCGACGAACCGCACACTTGCGCGGATAGAAGTGTTTTTTGCCTCGGGAGACCCGAGGCAAAAAACGGATTTCAAAAGCCCGCTTCGCGGGCAAAAACGACTTTTTCAACAAACTGCCCGGTTCAATGTGAACCGGGCAGTTCTGTCTGTTGGTTTTAATTTCTGAGTGTGAACCTGCCTGTAAGCTGCTTCATGGTGTTTGCCTGACCCGCAAGTTCCTCAGCGGCAGCGGCGCTCTGCTCCGAAGCGGCAGAGTTGTTCTGCGTTACGGAAGAAAGCTGTTCAACGCCGGAGTTGACCTGGTTGACAGCCTCTGCCTGGCTCTGAGAATTCTTCGAAATATCATCCACCGATGTGACTATCTCACTGATGTTAGTCACAACTGTGCGCAGGCTTTCTGCAGTCTGGTTTGCTATGTCGGAACCGTTGTTGACAGCGTCTATCGTCTTGCTGATGAGCGCCGACGTGTTCTGCGAAGCTTCCGCGGACTTGGAGGCGAGGTTCCTTACCTCGTCTGCAACTACCGCGAAGCCCTTGCCTGCCTCGCCTGCACGCGCAGCCTCTATCGCAGCATTGAGCGCGAGTATATTCGTCTGGAACGCAATATCCTCGATAGTCTTGATTATCGCGCTTATCTCCTCGGTGTTGCTGCTGATATCCTGCATTGCGCCAAGCATGCTGTTCATGCGCTGGTTGGAAAGCTCAGCCTCATTGCCGATGTGGTTCATCTTGTCGCTTGCGAGTTCCGCTTCTGACGCATTGCTCTTGACCTGCTCGGAAATCTCGCTGATAGTCGCAACAAGTTCCTCAATGGAACCTGCCTGCTCAGTGGAGCCGGAAGCCAGCGACTGCGCACCGCTGGATACCTGATCTGCGCCCACTGCAACCTGATCCGCTGCGAGGTTTATCTCAGAAAGCGTGCTGTTGAGGGATGCCGTGATGTTATCAAGCGCTGCCCTGAGCTTTGCGAATTTGCCGGTGTACTCAAGTTTCAAACTGATATTGAGGTTACCGCCTGCGATGTCGTTCAGCACTCCGGAAAGCTCATCGATGTAACCGGCGTAATGACTGAGCTGATTAGCCGTCTGGTTGAAGTTGTCCGCGAGTTCCCCGATGTCGTCCTTGGAACTGCACTCGACCTTTACGTCGAATTCACCGTTGGAAATGCGCTTTGCCGCGTCAGTAAGCGAACCAATGGGGCGCGTGAACTTATTTACCACTATGAACGCAATGATAGTGGCTGCCACTGCGGTTATCACAACGCCGCCCATTATCATGACAATCAGCATGTTGGTCTGGCTGTTGAGCTCACTTCCATCGGCGGTAGTGATAAGCTTCATGCCATTGTCGAGGCTGCTGAATACCGCACGGCTGCTCACACCGTTCACATTTGTATTGATGAGGGAAGTGTTATTATTGTTTATCGCGTCTGCAAGAACGCCGCTGACGTCAGCCAGAGGTGTGTTGTACTCATTGTCAGCGGAATACATGATGTTGTTATTTCCGTCAATGATAAGCGGCTTGTAGGTTTCAAAGCGCTCGCAGGAATTCGCGATATTCTGCACCATGGTGAAATCTATATCCATGCCAACGATGCCGACATTCACGCCGTCGCGGAACAGCGGAACGACATAGGATATCATGTAAATTCCAACATTGTCGTTGTAATAAGGCGCCATCCAAGTGGGCACGCCGTTGTTGACGGGGGTGTAATACCAGCCGACATGTGAAATATCAGTCTTGTCGTAAACGCTGAAATCCGTCGGCGTAACGCTCTGAAATTCCTCGGCGGTGCTGTTTCTGGTCATGAAAAGACCAGAGGTAGGCTCGGTGAAATCAGGATTGTAGCGTATGTATGCGCATATTGCGCCGTCTGTGTTGGAAGCCGCGCTGTAAAGCGACTGCTCCAGCTCTCCGGTGAGCGTGGTGACATATTCACTGCTGGTCTGAAATGAACTGAAATCCGTCAGTTCATTCATCGTGATATCAGAAACGGTGTCAACGGACTGTTCCACACGGCTGAGATATGCATTTATGTCTGCCGCTGTGTTGTCGCATTCCTCGTGCATTATGCTGGCAAGATCGTCGCCCATATATGCGCTGGAATAAATTATTGACATGATACCCACAACAGCTGACGAAAGAATGGTGCAGGCTGCTGCAGTGATACTCATTTTCTTCGCTATCTTCATAGTATTTCCTCCAGATACAGAGTATTTCCTCCAGATACAGAGAATTAAGACATAAAGCCTCATTGTCTGTATTATAACACATTTTAGTGCAAAATTCAAGAAGAAATATACAAATTACACAAAAAAATTTATCATGTTGCATAACAAATGTTGTTTCGTCGAAATGCTGTTTTTAAGGTAGTCAAATTATCAGATATGTAAAAAATCGGGAAAGCATTGAACTAAGGTTGACATTGTGGAAAATTTAATATACAATATAAATCACACATGATATATCACATAGACTTGTTTTAAAAGGGGCATATGGTTTTGCCCATATGAAAAGGAGGTACAGGTATGGGAATATTCGATAACCTGAACAGCGGCAAGCCAGCTGGGCCGACCAGCACTTCCTCCGTGGGAATGCGCACTGAAACATTCACGTTTACGGCGCTCCCTGAGAACCTCTCTCAGATGCAGGCACTGCCAGAGGCAGACCTCAGGACCCCATTCCGCACAGCCGCGCTGACTGTATGCGCGCTCTGCGCCTGCACAGCAGAAGGAAACAGCGGCGTTGAGATGCTTAACTGGCTGCGAGGTTCCAGACCGCTCACCGTGCAGGACATCTCGTTTATGAGCGACAGGTTCCACAATGACATGGCGTACATTCCGTTTTCATACTTCGCGGGCGCAGTGCCGGAAAACGGCTACACCCCCGACAAGCCGTACACGGTAAGCGTCAGCAGCGACCATAATTCCGGCGCCGAGCAGGGGTACATGACGCTGTTCGTTTACTCAGGCGGCGCGGACAGCCCGCGCACCATCAGGCTGCGCATGAACGCCGACGGAAAGTGGTTTCTCTGGGAACAGTACCTGCTGTCGGACATAAAGGCGCCAAATTCCGCAGCGGCGCAGACGAAAGATAATTCGTAATGCGGACAATATTTCAAACCGGTTATAGAAACAAAACAGGGCGAAAGTTGATCTTTCACCCTGTTCATTTTATTCAGATATCGTCCTGCGAAGCAGGACACCGGAATTACGCATTCCGAATTACGAGTTTGAAATTACTTCTTGCTCTTGATGTATTCGTCCATAGCCTTGGCAGCGGTCTTACCTGCGCCCATTGCGAGGATAACGGTAGCTGCGCCGGTTACTGCGTCGCCGCCTGCGAATACGCCCTCGCGGGAAGTCTGACCGTTCTCGTCTGCGATGAAGCAGCCGTGCTTGTTGGTGTCAAGACCCCTCGTGGTGTTTCTGATGAGCGGGTTCGGGGAAGTACCGATGGACATAACAACGCAGTCAACATCGAGAACGAACTCGCTGTCCGGCTTCTCAACAGGTCTGCGGCGGCCGGAAGCGTCAGGCTCGCCAAGCTCCATCTCAACGCACTTCATGCCGGTAACGAACTTGTGCTCGTTGCCGAGTATCTCAACGGGGTTGTTGAGTGTCTTGAAGATGATGCCCTCTTCCATTGCGTGCTCTACTTCTTCCTTACGTGCAGGCATTTCTTCCAGACCACGACGGTATACTATGTATACGTTCTCGGCGCCAAGGCGCTTTGCGCAGCGTGCTGCGTCCATTGCAACGTTACCGCCGCCGACAACTGCAACGCTTGTGTTCTTCTTGATAGGAGTATCGCTCTCGGGCTTGTATGCCTTCATGAGGTTAACTCTGGTGAGGAACTCGTTTGCAGAGTAAACGCCCTTGAAGTTCTCACCGGGGATATTCATAAATCTCGGCAGACCTGCACCGGAACCGATGAAGATAGCCTCAAAGCCCTGCTCAAACAGCTCGTCTACCTCGATGGTACGACCTACTACGACGTTGGTGTTAACCTTAACGCCCATAGCAATAAGGTTATCTACCTCGTGCTGTACGATGGACTTCGGCAGTCTGAACTCAGGGATACCGTAAACCAGAACGCCGCCTGCAAGGTGGAGAGCCTCAAATACGGTCACATCATAACCCAGCTTTGCAAGGTCGCCTGCGCATGTCAGACCGGAGGGTCCTGCGCCGATGATAGCTACCTTGTGACCGTTGGGAGCGGGCACTGCGGGAGCCTCTGTTGAGTGAGCGTTGTGCCAGTCAGCAACAAATCTCTCCAGACGGCCGATGGCAACCGGCTCGCCCTTGATGCCGCGAACGCACTTGCTCTCGCACTGCGTCTCCTGCGGACATACACGGCCGCAGACAGCCGGCAGTGAGCTGGACTGGTGAATAACCTGATAAGCGCCCTCAAAATCGCGCTCCTTTATCTTTGCGATGAATTCCGGAATGTTGATGGAAACCGGGCAGCCGCTCTGGCAGGGCTTCTTGGGACAGTGCAGGCAGCGGTTAGCCTCGTCAACGGCCTGCTCCTCGGTGTAACCAAGGGCAACCTCCTTGAAGTTCTTGTTGCGGACGTTCGGGTCCTGTACCGGCATTTCATTCTTTTTAAGGCTCATGTTCGGCATTTCACTTTACCTCCTTTTTATAAAGGTTGCAGACTTCTTCGCGCTTTCTGGTCTCGAATTCCTTGTACATAGTACCGCGCTCCATAGCCTCGTCGAAGTCTACCAGGTGACCGTCGAAATCAGGACCGTCAACGCATGCGAACTTGGTCTCACCGCCAACAGTCAGTCGACATCCGCCGCACATGCCTGTGCCGTCGATCATTATCGGGTTCATGGAAACTACAGTCTTGATACCGTATTCCTTGGTCAGCTTACATACGAACTTCATCATTACCAGCGGGCCGATAGCGATGACCTCGTCATACTGATTGCCAGCCTTGATGAGCTCTTCAAGGGCGTTTGTAACAAGGCCCTTTTCACCGTGGCTGCCGTCGTCTGTCATCAGCTTCATCACGTCGGAAGCTGCCTTGAACTCGTCCTCAAGGATAACAAGATCCTTGTTTCTGAAGCCCACGATGCTGTGTACCTCTGCACCGAGGTGGTGAAGCTTCTTTGCGATCGGGTATGCAATAGCGCAGCCCACGCCTCCACCTACAACAGCGACCTTCTTCAGTCCGTCAGTGTGGCTGGGAACGCCGAGAGGTCCTACGAAATCGTGAATGAACTCACCCTCTTCAAGATGGTTGAGCTTCTCAGTGGTGGCGCCAACTATCTGGAAGATTATTGTGACAGTGCCCTTTTCACGGTCAAAATCCGCGATAGTCAGCGGAATTCTCTCGCCCTCTGCGTCAACTCTGAGGATAATGAACTGACCCGGCTCTGCCTTCTTTGCGATCATCGGGGCGTCAACTTCCATAAGAGTTACTGTGGGGTTGAGGATTTTCTTGGTAAGAATTTTGTACATTCTCCTGTGTCCTCCTGAATATTTTGGCGGCTGCCGCCCGGAAGTGGGCATAGTCCGTCTTTATCTTACATTATACCATGCTTTGATGTTTTTTTGCAATATAATTTTATTGCCAGCGCCGTGATTTGTGTAACTCTACAAAATTTGTTGTTGATTTTGCACAATTCATACAAACGCTGGCACATAAAATCATCTTCGCCTGCCGCCACCGCCTCCGTGACCTCCGGAACGGCTGTGTCCGCCGCCTCCGCTGCGCCCTCCGCCATGGCTTCCGCTGCTTGAACTGCTGATGCGGTGCGAGGTCGTGAACTCACGCACGAAAATGTCTTTCTTCGCAGTAAATCTTATCATATCGTTCTCAATATAAGCACGCGCGGATACCGGCGATTTCTTTCTGTAACCCGCAGCCATTCCGTTTACGACTGCGACTGTTATCAGCACCGCAACGACGATTCCTGCCAGTGAGCCCATGTTTATAAAGGCGAATATGCCGTTATCGCTGCTGTCGCCCTCATAGGCGAGCCGGTGATTTTCAAGATAGTTGCAGAACTCCCTTATCGCTGCCGGGTAGTTATCACCGCTGCCGGAGTCCAGCCCGTCATACACTGCGTCAAAAATTCTGTCTGTGCGATTACCGTAGATGTCATTCGCATGGTTTGAGCAGGCTATCCAGTCCTGTTCGCCGGTCCCTGCCCTCACCAGCATGAGCACTATGGAACTGCTGTCGTAGCCAAAGCTGTCGTTCAGGAAATCGTCGGTATACTCAGGCTCATTGCCGTAACCTATGCCATCTGTGAGCACCACGCCCACATTCGCGCCGATGTTATCGGCAGTAGACTGCATCACGCCCAGCAGTTCGGTTTCCTCAGCGGAAGTCAGCGCGTTCTGGTAGTCCTCGAGCCTGGTCTTATAGGAAATATCCCCGGTGACATCGCCAACGTATCCGTTCCTGTTCTTGACGAGATAGCTGCAGAACTGCTCCACTGCCGCGTAATAGTTCAGGCTGTCGCCGCTGTCCAGTCCGTAATACACGGCGTCGAAAATATGGTCAAGCTGCGGCTTGAACACAGTGCGCGCGTGGTTGGTGTAGCTCACCCAGTCGGCAAACCCGGAACCTTCCCTGGCTATCATCAGCACGATGGAATCGTCATCGGCGTCGAAATATATATCCAGGAAGTCGTCGCAGGTCTGCTGCTCGCTGGTCGTGATATCATCGGCGATAAGCACAGCCACGTTCATATCAAGCGTTCTTGCCGTGTCAGAAAGAAGCTGGTTCAGTTCAGAGACCTCATCCCCTGCAAAAAATCCGCGTTCATCAACAAGAATCCCATGCGTGCCCCTGCCGTATGCCACAGTGGAAGCGCCAAGAGTAACGACCGCGATAGCCAGGACAGTAAGCAGCGTAAAAATCTTCTTACCCAAAAATACCACCCCCGATAAAGAAGCAAATCGCGCCGAGCACGAGGAAAATCGCAGCGCCAAGCAGGAACTTCCGCAGCCTGCTGACTGGAAGTACGCCGAAGCGCATACCCGTCTGTCCATTCATGACGAACGGGTAATCCTTGCCGTTATAGGTGTAGTTCAGGAACCACACCGGGAGCATTCCGTAAACGGTCTGCTGGCTGCGGTAGGACACCTGCCTGCGCTTTTCGGTAACGGAACTGTAGCCGGTGATATCAGATTTCAGCACATCGGCCGCAGCGTCAGAAACACGCTGGTCTATCCTTGTGGCAGCCTCCGCAGAGGTGACGTCGTATTTCTCCGCACCGCAGCCGGAAAGATAGCTCATTGAAAATTTCTTTATCCCGTTGTAATTGAACGGCTCAATGGCTTCCATCATGCCGTCGTCGATACGCTTCGAGCCGTCGCACGGAACTCTCACGAAAACCATATCCGCGCTGCGGGTCACGTTGAATATCTTGGTGTTGGTGTATCTCATGTCGCCGACGCGCCAGCTGTGCACCTTCCTGGCTTCCGCTTCGAAAGTAGCGCTGACGGAACCGCTTTTCAGCCAGTAAGGGACGTACAGCGGGGTGATATTCTGTATCTGCGCAGCGCTGGTAAAGCCTTTCGGCAGCAGTATTTTCCCCCTGCAGTATTCCTTGAATGCCTGCTCAGCCTGTTCCCTTGTGGTTGAAAACGGTATTATCAGGTCGGGCCTGAATTCGCCGGAAAGCCTGCCGGTGAGGATCACCGGCGTGTGACAGAAATGGCATCTCGTCGAAGCGGTAAGGCTGTCGCAGATCACCCCCGCGCCGCAGTTAGGGCAGGTGTAAAGCGCGGACGCGCCCGAAAATTCCTCTGCCTGACGAGTTGCTTCGTCGGCTGCGAGTTTTCTTTCGGCTTCGAGATTTTCCTGCGAGAGCGCCATGTTCTCGTTTTGTGCAAAGTCCTTTTTAATGTCCTCTTCGGTGAATTCACTGTCGCAGAAAAGGCACTTGAATTTGCTGAGGGCATTGTCGTATTCCAACGCCGCGTTGCAGTTAGGGCACTGGTAGGTGACGGTCTTTATCTCCATTTAGGCTCCTTTATGTAAGGTCGTTCACAGTTATTCCGGAAAGCGCTTCCCCGATGCTTGCGTTTATCACGATATCCGCTTCGTCGTCCGCGGAGGTCGGGGTCTTGTTTATCACTGCCAGCCGCCTGCCGTTGAAGAAACGTATAAGTCCCGCGGCCGGCTGCACCGCAAGAGAAGTCCCCCCGATGATGAGCATATCCGCTTCGGAGATCGCGTTTATCGCACGGTTGATGCAGTCCTCGTCGAGTGGCTCCTCATAAAGCACCACGTCAGGCTTGACTATCCCACCGCATTCGCAGTGCGGTACTCCGTCGGTGTTCATGATGAATTCCAGCGGGAATGACTTTCCGCATTTCATGCAATGATTTCTGTGTATAGAGCCGTGGAGCTCTATGACATTGCGGCTCCCCGCTGCGGAATGCAGCCCGTCGATATTCTGGGTTATCACCGCGGAAATCCTGCCTGCGCGCTCAAGTTCAGAGAGTTTCAGGTGTGCGGCGTTCGGCTTTGCCTGCGGGTATATCATACGGTCGCGGTAGAAGCGGTAGAACTCCTCAGGGTCCCGCAGAAAGAAGCTGTGGCTGATTATCTGCTCCGGCGGGAAGCGATATTTCTGGTTGTAAAGTCCGTCGGCGCTTCTGAAATCGGGAATTCCGCTTTCGGTGGAAACCCCCGCTCCCCCGAAGAATACTATACGGCGACTTTCGTCGATCATTGATTGCAGGTCCATAGGATTACCCCCTTGTCTGAATTTGTGATATGAGTTTTGCAATGTATTCCGGCGCGTCTGTGTTTGCTTCGTGTCCAGCGCCGGTGATAGGGTGAAATTCGCCGTCCGGCAGGAGTTCGGCAAGCTGCCGTGCGGCTCTGAAATTTGCCTTGTCTTTATCTCCGCATGCCGTTATCACCGGGCAGGAAATTCTATTGAGCACCGGCGTGAAATCGAGTGCAGCCATATCAGAAGTAAGCGTTATGAACTGCTTTTTTGAAAGCCCGGCACCGGCAAAAGATTTTTCAGGCATAACGCGAAACAAAAGCGCCTGAAATCTCAGCATGGCTTTCGGCATTCTGAACTGCGGTGCGATAAGAAGCATTGAGCGTACACGTTCAGGGTATTCCACAGCGTAATTCAAGGCCAGAACAGCGCCAAGAGAAAGCCCGCAGAGGCACAGCTGCGTTCCCTGCATACCAAGCCACGCGGAGAAATTACGGTATAATTCCTGCCAGCTTCCGTCGCCTGTGAATTCCGACATTTCCGGAAGAAGAAACCTGGTATCCGGAAGTGCGGAAACCGTTTTCTCCCACGCAGAAGCATTCTGCCCCAGACCATGTATAAGGATCGTTTTCATGAAACCTCCAAAGCGCGTCAAAGTTTCACGCGTGTAATTTGCAGCTCGCAAACATATGCGCAAGACTTGTTGAACTTTGTATTTTTGCCGATATGCACGGAGTTCACCGAAGGCGAACGTATGTGCAAGGCATTTCGATTTATAATAAACGCTCTGCGTTTATTATATCACAGAATTATTTGTAAATCAATAACCATGTGAGAAATATCGCGCACACTTCATGTAAAGTCGAAAATTGCGTCAGGAACGCGGCAGAACGCCGTGATTTACCACTTGACAAACGCCGGAAAATGTGATATACTGTAAAAACAGAAATCTGGGGCCGTAAAGGCTTCGACGGGGATTCTGATGCATGATAAGCGGGTAGTGAGGGCGAAATCACTTTAATCGTCGCATCTTTAAATTTAAACGCAGATTACAATTCTGAGTTAGTAGCTGCCTAAGCGGCTTCCGTCATACTCCGCAGTACCACGGGCGGGGATATGGCGTCGACTAGTGGTGAACGTCATTGATGAGTTGCCTTGTAATCTCTGATGTACTAAAGGCTGCCAAATCTGAGAGCCTGTTTGCCGGCGCTCAGACGCGGGAGATCTAAAAGACATTCTGCACCCGGAGAAAGTCGTGAGGACGGGTTTTCGGACAGGGGTTCAATTCCCCTCGGCTCCACCACCTCTACACCGCATGGTTAAGCGCCATGCGGTGTTTTCTTTTTACTCTGATAACCCACTTTATAACCCACTTTTGCAAAGCATGAGGGCGTTCCGGTTGGAGCGCCCTATTTTTTATCCTGTTTTGAGTATCCTGCCGAAAATGCCTTCAACAAGCTCGGCAGTCTTTTTGCTGTCGCCGAGGAACTCGTGCGAGTACACGCCGTATGTATCCATGTCCCTGCTGTGACCAACAAGCTGTTTCAGGTAGCCTTCCGGGAGCGACTTCACGACCGACACGAATGTATGCCGCATTTCGTAGGCTGTGGTTTTCTGAATGCCGTTGACCTCGCAGTAGTGGACCCAGCGTTTGTAATAGCGATTTTCCTTTGCGCATTCACCGTACTCGTCTGAGAATACCCACTGCGTTTCTATTCCGTTCTGCTTCTGGTACTCTCTCTGAGCTTCCAGAACGGCGCGGGATATCTCCGTCAGTGTGAATATTCGCTGTGCGTTCTCGTTCTTCCCGGTGGTTTCCTCGCCGTAGACGTTTATGCTGCGCTTCAGAAATACCGTACTGTTCGCGATATCAGACCATTTCAGCCCGATAACCTCGCCGGGGCGCAGTCCTGTGGAAACCTCGAACCGGTAAGCGTTGATAAACAGCTCATGCGCGGACTTACCTCTGTACTCGGTGGAATCAATGTTAAAAAGTTTCCGCAGGTCGTCCGGCTGCAAGATGGATTTCGGCTTGCTGACTGCCCCTCGCGGGATAGTAAGATCTTCCGGGAACAGCGTGGTGTACTTGCATTTCCGGCAATACTTCAAGAACGCCATGATACAGCCCCGGATATTCTGCAAGGTTTTTTTCGCGAGCTTCTTTGAGTAGCCGTAATCGATAACGCTTTGCAGGTGCTGTTCGTGCAGATCTGATATACGAACGTTCCCGATTTTCGGATCAATATACAGCCGGACATACTTTTCGTACTGCGTGTAGTGTGAGGTCGAGGCAGTCAACTTCAAATTTTCAAGGTATTCAGCGGTGAGCCTAGATACCTTTGCATTTGGGTTTTCAACGCCATCATCAAGCCAAGCGTCAGCCTTTGCATTACACTCGCGTTGCCCTGCTCTTCCTGGCACCCCGCAATAAAACGTCTTGCGTATACCATTCTTCTGGACTTTTATCTGCCAGCGATGCTGACTTTCGTACCAGGTAGCTGTATTAGTTCGTTTCATTGTTGCCTCCTTGACATATTGCGGACAACATGCTATAATAAAGTTTGTAGGTGGCTTTGCTTTATAGCATGCTGTCACGTTTCTGCTCCTCCCGTGTTCCAGCACGAGAGGAGTTTTTTTATTTGTAGAAAACCTTGCCATTCTCAAGATTTTCGCGATAGTAGCAGCCCTTTGCATAATACTGATTTTCATGCAGGCACTTTCCCGCCTGTGAACATTTCTGATACTGAGAACAGCAGCCGAAACGATTTACGGGCTTTTTTACCTTGATGAGGTATTCAAGAGCGCGTCTGAAAAACTCGGATTGCTGGTCAAGAGCCAAGTATACACGCACGCCCTTTTTAGGCGCTTCATTGCCGCTAAGATATTCAGTCTGCGAAAGCGCAAGGAATTCATCAAACAATTCACTTGTAGTGTTCAGCGCTTCTTTTTTCGCCAAAAACTTTATGTATAGCTGGCCATCAAAATAAAAATTAATATCGCCAGATTTACTTTTCTTTAACTCCAAAATATTATACAGTTCGCTTTCTGGAGCAGCTTTCATCGCTTCGTACATTCCGCTTTCGTGCAATTTGTAATAGCCGGACTTTTCACGAGCGGTTTCAAGTATCTCATCAAGCTTGTCACCAAAAGTGGCAGGAGTTAAGGGCTCATCAAAAAGAGTAAATTGTTCAGACATTATGTACCTCCTGCAACAAATCGCTTATGGCTGCTTCCGGGAGTATCTTCACGCCAAGTTGTGTAGCCTGCTGTATCTTGCCGCCGCCGTTGTTGTACTTCCACCTGTCGGAGCCCAAACCGCCGACAATGAGATAGTTTGTTTTGGAAGATATCGAATTAGTAAGCTTAGCGCCCATTTGGGCAAGAGCCGTTTCGGCTTCCGCTCTGGAACAGCACTCAAAATTTCCGGTAAGAGCGATTCGCAGCCCTGCCACTGATGAAAGGTTCTCAGTTCCCATTGTCACGACGATATCTTCTTTCACTGGGACAGGCTGAGCGGCTTCGATATTCGTGTATGAGTAGCTGCGTCTTACACAAGGCGTAATGCCGTCAGACACCAGAGCATGAAAAAGCTTGCTTGTAGCTTCGCAATCCTCAAACGCTCGATGTGCTCTTGCGTTAGTAATGCCATAGTGGTCAAGCATGGTTTGAAGCTTGTGATCAGGAACGCCGCTCACGGCTTTTGATAAATACATAGTATCTATATACTCCGGCTCAAAAGCTGCTTTCATCTCAACAGCAACATTTCGCCGTACTATCGGGATATCAAATGATGCAATGTTATGCCCGAGCAGAATATCGTTTTCTATAAACTTAAGAAAATCCGGAAGAACATCTGATATCCTGCGAGCATTTTCCACGTCTTTTTGCGAAATACCTGTGAGAGCAGTAACTACACCGGATATTCGATTTATTGGCTTCACAAGTTCGCTAAATTTGTCAATAATAATTCCGTTTCTGACCTTTACTGCTCCGATATCTATTATTTCGGCGGTTTTGCCAAAGCCGGTGGTTTCAAGGTCGAAGCAGACATAGTCCTTTACTATGTTTGACATTGCTTTGTTCCTCCTATGTACACCGCCCTTTAGTCAGGGCGGTTTTTTTGTTCAGCTATCCACGGTCTGAATGCTTCAAAGACCTTCCGTTCGATAGGCGAGGCCAGAAACTTCTGCCGTGCATAGAGTATCTGCATTCTTTCCGCACGGAACTTCGCGGCTGTGTAGCTTATCTGACAGCACTTCGAAATCTCCTCTGGCGTGTGCAGGTCGAGCGCCCAGAGTACACACGCTGGGGACAATATCCGAGCTGCGAACATATCCGCTTCACTCTCTATTTGCGGGCGTTCCTTAATGAATATTCTTGTGTGCTGCCCACCCTCGCGTAGAGGGTGCCCGAGAAGAATGTGGCCAAGTTCGTGGGCGATGGTGAACCTCTTTCGCCCGATGGTGTCATCGTCTTCATACACTATCAGCCATTCGCCGTCTCCGGTCCGAAAACTGATACCGCTCTGCGATGGTTTGAGCAGATTAAACACACTGTTTTTGGCTACCGTGACGTCAAAATGCTGTGCAATTTTTGTGACTGATACCGGTAATTCTGTTATGTCTGCGTCAAGCAGGCACTGCCAAGCGGCGTCTCTTACATTTTGGTATACTCCATAATTCACGCATATTCACCTCATGGCTATTATGCCATAGGTGCGCTGAACTATAAGCTGTCAAAATGTGTCAGAGGTCGTCGTCGGTTTTTATTGATTTATCAGCAAGCGCTGCTTTTATCTTTGATTTCGGTACTTTGATATCTGCTATGGGGTCATCATCGGCAGATCTGGAAACTGCCCGGACTGTTTCGTATTCATTCCAATCGATTTCGAGTATTCGGTCAACTGCGGTCTGCTCTGCCGGGTGGTTTCGATACGCTAGGGCTACCGTTATCTCACGGTCGGTGAGCTTTATAGTATTTGTGGCGTCTGACTTAAATTTTAGCGTTTTGCTTGCATTTTCAGACCAACCCATAAGCTCGCCTGGTTTCACGTCGAAAATTTCAGCCATTTTTTCAATCCGGTCTGAAGGGATATTCGTTACAATGCCATTTTCATATTTAAATACATTTTGTTTTGTGGTCTGCAACATTTCAGCTAATTCAGTTTGAGTCATTCCTTTGCTTGTCCTTAAGGCTTTAATACGTTCACCGATTTTCACAACAAAATGCACCTCCTTTTCATGTCTATATTATAGCACCAGAAATGTAACTTGTCAAGTCAAAAAAGTAAAATTGTTTTTCCAAAATAGCTTGACAAGTTACAAAAGATGTGTTATAATACAAGTAACCCAACAAGTTACAGGAGGTGATATATATGATTGATTGTAACAAACTTCGCGCCGCGTGGGTGAGTAAAGGCTTAACGCAGGCAAGCGTTGCGAAAGCGGTTGGAATATCCGATAAAACTTTTTCACTTAAGATGAAAAAAGGTGTTTTTGGGAGCGACGAAATTGAGAAGATGATTGATTTTCTTGATATCAATGACCCTGTCAACGTTTTTTTTGCCAAGCAAGTAACTTAATAAGATACAGGATTTTTGAAAGGAGTTTGAAAATGGCTAACTATATTGTAACCTATTACATTAAGTCCGGTGGTAAGGAGCACGAATGCGATATGCAGGTAGAAGCCTGCAATGCCGCCGGGGCCTGCAAGCTTGTCAAGAATATCGTCAAGGAAGAAACCGGGCGGAACGCTTTCAGAGCTAAGGCGAAGAAGGCATAATTCATGAGCAGTGAAAGGAGTAATCACGATGCGACCATTTGCAAAACTGCGCGGGGAAATAACCGCGCACGGCATAGAACACTCGGACTTTGCGAGGGGGATTGGACTGAGCAAGAGCGCGGTATCCCAGCGGCTCAACGGTCACAAGCAGTGGAGACTAAGCGAAATGTACGCTGCTATGGATTATCTCAGGCTAGATTACTCGAAGATGAACGAATATTTCCCGCCGTTCAAGGAGGTGCAGGCATGAAAATCCCGAACAGCGAGGGCATATGCTCAATATGCTTCAATGCCGTTTGGCACGGTGACGAATACCGCATTTTCGAGGGCGGGCGTACATTTCACAAGAAGTGTGCGGAGCGCTTCCCGGAGTGCCGCCCGATAAAGCTCGATAAGGCTAGGCTGGCGCGGAGAATGAAGAAGGCGGTGCAGGTATGACCGAGGACAAGCAGGCAATATGCAACGCGCTGCTCCCGGCGCTGAAGCTTACCAGAGCTGGAGCGGAAATTGAGGCACTGCGCTACAGCAAGGAGCGCGAAACCGTTACTATCGCTTATCCCGATGGTATCACGCCCGTGAATGTAGATCTCGACAGCGGAGCAGCGATGATACTGGACATCGTGAAAGTGCTGATGTGAGGTGAACAGCATGAAAATAGCCGCAATCGAAGCGAGAGATAAGGTCAATAAGCGCATTGAATCCATCAATGAGCTTATTGCTGACAAACAGAAAGCCCCAGAATATCGCCCCGGAAACGAGGTAGTTTACTACTACATGGCTGACGGTATGCGTGATATTCTTGATGATCTCGGTGTACTGACAGATGAGGATATAGTTTCATTGGGGAGAAACATCTGGGACGCCCAGAACCTTCGTGGTAAGATCAAGCTGATAGGTCAGAGGTGAACAGCATGAAGATACTCAAGCCAATAATCGCAGCCGCATTCGTCTCCGGACTTCTGGGCATGTTCCTGTCAATAGTCGCACTGGAGAGCGGCAGACTTGACGGCGCTACATACTGGGTGCTAGTGTTCAGCTGCGGAATTCTGAGCGGCGGTTCTATCCTGGCGGCAAAGGTCGCGTATGACTACGAAGAAAGGAGGACAAGCCATGCCGTACAACAAAACGACGATAGACAAGGCAGACAGTGACCCGGTCAACTGCGGCACCTGCGCCTACAAGAACGACTGCCCGGCGAAGCACTCATACACCGAATGCGCGCAGGAAAGCGGCTATCCGCTGTGGGCTTCGAGCCGTTTGAAGTCCAACTGGGCAAAGAAAAAGAAAAACCGCTCCTGAACGGCAATTCGGGAAGCGGCAAACAAAAAATATCACATGCTCATTATACCATGAGCGAAAGGAAAAGTCAAGTGAAAGAAGAATACAAAAGCAGGGTCTACACCGACCGCCCAGCTTACGCCGATCTCCCGGCGCCGGACAAGTTCCAGGCAATTATGGGAATAATCGCAACAAGGCTCAAGCAGCACCCGAATGCTATATGCAGCTACTCCGGTGGCTCGGATAGCGACATCATGCTCGACCTTATCGAGCGTACCCGGGAAGCGTTCAACCTCCCGCCGGTCAGGTACGCGTTTTTCAACACCGGGTTGGAAATGGCAGCGACGAAGAACCATGTCAAGGCGACCGCCGAGAAGTACGGCGTAGAGATCGCTACATACCGCCCGAAGGTCGGAATCGTCAACGCAGTCCGCAAGAACGGAGTACCGTTTGTTTCGAAAATCATGTCCGCCGGGCTTTCCGAGTGGCAGAAGAAAGGCGTTCCGCTGTCCATAGCCCAGGAATACGAACAGGCTGAGGACAAGTCGGCAAAGCGCGCAGAACTGAAAGAACGTTACCCGAAATGCGAGAGCGTTATAAACTTCCTCTGCTGTTGCAACAGCGCCGGAGAGCCGCGCCCGAACATTCAGCTTGTTATCAATTCCAGCAAGTATATGCGGGATTTCATCGGCGAATATCCCCCGGATTTCAAGATCAGTGCAAAGTGCTGCGACTGCTGCAAGAAACAGGTCGCACACGCCGTCCAGAAAGATTTCGACATGATAATCACCGGAGAGCGGCGCGACGAGGGCGGCATGAAGTCGGTTCCCTGCAAGGACTGCACGACGATGTGCTTCACGGAAACAAGCTCCGGACAGTACCGCCTGCGCCCGCTGTATTACGTCAGCGACGCGGACAAGGCCTGGTACAAGGAAAAGTATGGTGTGCGGTATTCCGACGCATACGAGGTGTATGGGCTTACCCGGACTGGCTGCTGTGGGTGTCCGATATCTTACAAGGCAGTCGCCGACCTGGAGAAAATCAAGCCGTATGAGCCGAATGTAGTCAAGGCTGCCTGGAACATATTCGGCGACAGCTACAAGTACCGCGAACAGTACAACGGATACAAGAAGAAGCGTATGGAAGCCGAGAAAAACGGCGGACAGATGTCTTTTGATGATATGAGGTAAACATGGAATCCTACGAAAGCTTTATCGCGAGCAAGGCGATAACAACAACATCTTCCGGAATAGCCGTCTCCCGTGAAGAACTCAACCCCATGCTTTTCGACTTTCAGCGCGACATCGTAAGGTGGGCACTGGCGAAGGGTAGGGCGGCGATATTCGCAGACTGCGGCGACGGAAAGACCGCAATGCAGCTTGAATGGGCTGAACAGATACGCCGCAGGACAGGCGGCAAAGTCCTGATAGTAGCGCCGCTGGCGGTGTCGGCGCAGACCCAGCGAGAGGGCGAAAAGTTCGGAATCAGGGTGAATATCTGCGCTTCACAGGCTGACGTGACCGCCGATTTTGTGAACATCACAAATTACGAAAAGCTGGACAAGTTTGTATCCTCTGAGTTCATAGCGATAGTTCTGGACGAATCCAGTATCATCAAGAGCTTTTCCGGAAAGATACGCAACCAGATAATCGGAATGTTCAGCAGAACACCCTACAAGCTCGCCTGCACGGCTACTCCCGCGCCGAACGACTACATGGAGCTCGGCAACCACTCGGAATTTCTCGGCGTAATGACCCGCGCGGAAATGCTCGCGATGTACTTCGTACATGATGGCGGCGAGACCTCGAAATGGCGGCTCAAAGGGCATGCCGCAGACCTTTTCTGGCGCTGGCTGTCAAGCTGGTGCGTGGTCATGGACGACCCGAAGAAGCTCGGCTACAAGTGCGAGGGCTACGACCTGCCGAAGCTCACCGTGCATGAAATCGTCGTTGACGGCGAACAGGCTGAAAACGTCGCCCTGTCGCTTACGGAGCGCCGCGAAGCCCGCAGGGATTCTCTCGCGAAACGCTGCAAAGCCGCCGCAGATCTGGTTAATTCCTCTGACGACAACTGGCTGTGCTGGTGCGACCTCAACGCCGAAGCGGACGAGCTTCACAGGCTGATACCCGACAGCGTGAATGTGCAGGGCTCTGATACTCCGGAGTTCAAGACGAAATCCATGCTGGACTTTGCCGCCGGAAAGCTGAAATGCCTTGTCACGAAGCCGAAAATCGCAGGCTACGGCATGAACTGGCAGAACTGCCACAAGGTCGTTTTCGTGGGACTTTCGGACAGCTTCGAAGCTTATTATCAGGCTGTGCGCCGCTGCTGGAGATTCGGACAGGAATCAGATGTTGACGTATATATCATTATTTCGGCGCGGGAGGGCGCAGTCAAAGAAAATATCGAGCGCAAGCAGCGCGATAACGAGCTGATGAAAGAACACCTTATTGAACTCACAAAGGATATTACCCGCCGGGAACTCACAGCAACGGTGAGAATATCCACTGAATACGAGCCGCACAAGGCAATGCGGCTGCCTGAATGGGAGGAAATGAAACACTATGCCTGATGTAATAAACCAGACTATTGGCGAGAAATACGCACTGTATCACGGTGACAGCTGCGAGGTGATAAAGGGACTGCCGGACAATTCTGTACATTATACGATATTTTCGCCGCCGTTCGCAAGCCTTTACACCTACTCCAACAGCGACCGCGACATGGGCAACTGCAAGAACGACGAGGAATTCTATGAGCATTTTAAATATCTCGCGGCTGAACTCTACCGCGTGACTATGCCGGGACGCCTGCTGTCGTTCCACTGCATGGATCTCCCGAAGATGAAGGAGCGCGACGGCGTTATCGGGCTGAAAGACTTCCCGGCAATACTCCGTCAGGTATTCGAGGACTGCGGATTCATCTACCACAGCCGCGTGACGATATGGAAGAACCCGGTCACGGAAATGCAGCGCACAAAGGCGCTCGGTCTGCTCCACAAGCAGATAAAGAAAGACAGCGCAATGAACCGTCAGGGAATCCCTGACTACATACTCACAATGAGGAAGCCCGGCGATAATCCGGAACGTGTGACCCACACAGACGAGAGCTTCCCCTGCGATGTCTGGCAGCAGTACGCAAGCCCGGTGTGGATGGATATCCGGCAGTCCGACACGCTCCAGAAGAATTCAGCCCGGGAAGAAAAGGACGAACGGCACATCTGCCCCTTGCAGCTTGAGGTTATCCGCCGCTGTATTGAGCTCTGGACGAACCCCGGGGATATCGTGCTTGAACCGTTCGGCGGTATCGGCAGCGTGCCGTATGTGGCGAGGACGCTCGGCAGACGTGCAATAGCCTGCGAGCTGAAAGATAGCTATTACCGCCAGATGGTGGCGAACGTTGAGAAAGCGGAAGAAGCAATGTGCAAGAACGTAGGCGGACAGCTTACATTCGGAGATTTGGAGGATAAATCATGACCCATTTCACAGACGCCGGCGAGAAATCGCCGGAGGAGCGGGAGAAGATACTCCAGGACATTTTATCGACCATAAAGGAGAAGTAACATGAACGAATACAGAATACAGGCCATGAAGATGCAGAATTTCTGCGGAATTCAGTCGCTGGAGATGGCGCCGGGCGGCGATGACCTCTCGGTATACGGCGACAACGCCACGGGCAAGACAACCATAGCGAACGCATTCGCGTGGCTGTTCACCGGAAAGAATGCCGCGGGAACCGCAGACTTCGACCCCGCGCCGCTGGACAGCACCAACGCAAAGATACATAACCTCGAAACTTCCGTTGCAGTGAAATTCACGAACGGCACGGAGTACCGCCGCGTGCTGACCGAAGTCTGGACGAAGAAGCGCGGAGAAGTGACCGCGCAGCTCACAGGAACGAAAACATCATATTACAAGGGCGATGTCCCGCTGAAAGAAAAGGAATTCAACGCCGAAATCGACGCGCTTTTCGGTGGAGGGGAACAGTTCCGCATGCTGACGGCGGTCGGGTATTTCCCGGCGGTCATGGACTGGAAAGCACGCCGCAAGCTTCTTTTGGATATGTGCGGAGATGTTCGCGACGAGGACGTGATCGCTTCCACTCCGGAGATCTCCGAGCTTCCTGGACTGTTGAACGGCCATACGGTGGACGATTACCTGAAAGTTGCGAAGTCCCGCAAAACCGCGCTGAAAAAGGAACTTGACACAATCCCCGCGCGCATTACCGAGAACGAGAACGCAGCTTCCGGAGCGCTTACAGCAGAAGAGATATCTGCTGTGGAAGCCGAGATTTCCGCGCTGGAACAGCAGGAAAAGGACATCGCCGCCAAGATATCTGCTTACAATACACCGACTGCCGCCGATGAGCGCAGGAACGCTCTCAGGCAGGAACTTGAACGCCGCCGTACGGAATATCTCAGCGACTATAACAAGCGCGTCAGCGAGTATAATACACGGCTTTCTGAGAGAATGGAACAGCGCGACGAACTCTTTTCCAAGAGATCACCGCTGCTTGTGAAGATGTCTAGCCTGCCGCGCCAGATTGAAGAAATGAGGAAGCAGCGGAATAAGCTGCAAGCGGAATGCGCTGAAATCCGCGCCCGGGAATACACCGGCGGCGATACATGCCCCTGCTGCGGTCAGAAGCTTCCGCCGGAGCAAATCGAAAAAGTTGTTGCGGAATTCAACCAACGCAAATCCGAAGAGCTTTCGGCGATAGCTGCGAAAGCAAAAACGACCTGCCACAAGGATATGATCGCGGCGCTCGAATCGGAGCTTGAAAATATCACTCCACAGGTGAATGACCTCAACTGGAGATGTGATCTCGTCGAAGAAGAACTCGAAGCCCTCCGGAACAGCAAGCCGGTCAGTGCATTCGAGCAGACCAGCGAATACACAGAACTCACCGCGCAGATAGCGGCAGTTAAGGACGATAGCGAAACTCAGATACCCGCTGAACTGCTGGAAAACCAGAAAGATATCGCGGGCAGGCTCGCAGCGGCAAAGGAGAAGCTTTACAAGGCTCGCGCGGCTCAGGATATCCGCAAGCGCATTGCGGAACTGGAAGCACAGCAGAAGTCCCTTGCGGAAGAATATGCGACCTGCGAAAAGGGCGAATACCTCTGCGAACTGTTCATCAGAACCAAAGTATCGCTGCTGGACGAGCGTATAAATTCCCGCTTCGATACGCTTAAATTCAAGCTTTTCCACGAGCAGCAGAACGGTGGCCTGCAGGAGATATGCAAGGTGCTTATCCCCTGCGAAAGCGGCCTTGTGGAATACGAAAAAGCAAATAACGCCGCGCGTATCAATGCCGGAATTGAGATAGTGAACGTCCTTGACGAGTATTTTGGAGTAGCGCTTCCGGTGTTCTGCGATAACGCGGAAAGCGTGACGGCGCTCAAGCCCTCGGGCGGTCAGGCAATACGGCTGATCGTCTCGGAGGCGGACAAATCGCTGAGGTTCGGAGCATGAAGCAGGAAGTCGAGAAATTCACAGTCCAGGCGGCGCGGTGTTTGCGCTGCGGAGGTATTCTGCTTTCGGAATACGGATTGAAACACGGAATGGGGCATGTGTGCAAGGCAAAGTACGAAGCCGAGCACGCGGCTCCAGACCCCGACCAGATAACATTTTTTGAGGAGGATAAAGATCATGGCAAATCAGCTGACAGCAATTAAGCAGGAGGTTTTCGATAAGGTAGGAAACGAGGTGCGCGGATATGTGAGCAACGGCGAGCTGGTACTTCCGGCGGGGTATTCCGCTGAGAACGCGATGAAGTTTGCGTGGCTCAAAATGCAGAGTAAGCCTGCAATATATGAGAATTGCACCAAAACAAGCATTATCAACACGCTTCTGTCAATGATCTATCAGGGGTTGAACCCCGACAAAAATCAGTGCTACTTCATTCCCTACGGCAACGAACTTACTTTACAGCGGTCGTATTTTGGTTCGATGAAGCTTGCAAAAATGGTTGACCCGTCCATCACCGATATCTGCTACGATGTCGTTTACAATGACGATATTTTCGAGATAGAGAAGCGGCGCGGTCATACCATCATCGCAACGCACCGCCAGAAGCTGGAGAACATCGACAAGAACAAGATAAAGGCTGCGTACTGCTCTGTATTCCGCGGGGATATCGAGGACACCACCATCATGACCTTTGACGAGATAAAAGCGGCGTGGAGTAAATCCAAGGTAAAGCCAGTAGATGGAAATGGAAAAATCCAGCCGGGCAGTACACATGGTCAGTTCACGGCGGAGATGGCAATGAAGACGGTCGTAAACCGCGCCTGCAAATACATCATCAACAGTTCTGACGACAGCAGCCTGCTGGCTCAGGCAGTAAGCAGGACGTACGACGACACCCAGACCCGCGCGGATATCGTTGAGGAGGAAATCCAGCAGAACGCATTCAGCACCGACATCGATATTCCTGACGAACCGGCTCCCGAGCCTGTTCCGGAAGCACCCGCTCCGGTTCCCGCTGACGATGACGAGGACTTTTGATGGAAATCAAGGTTTTAGGCAGCTCCAGCAAGGGCAACTGTTACATAGTTTCTGACGGCGTAACAAAACTCCTGCTGGACTGCGGGGTACCGATAAAGCGGATACTTTCGGGGATCGATTTTAAGCCGGGGAGCATTGCCGGGTGTCTGGTGACGCACTCCCACGGCGATCATGTGAAATCCGCGCGGGAACTTATGTTCCGCGGAATAACGGTATACGCAAGCGCCGGGTGCATAGGCGCCGCGAATATCAGCGGCGCTGTTCCGGTGAAGTCCATGAAGATGATCACGCTGGGGACGTTCCGGGTGCTTCCGTTCGATACTCAGCACGACGCCCCGGAACCGCTGGGGTTTCTGCTGAAAAGCACGGTCACGGACGAAAAGCTGCTGTACTTCACGGATACTTACTATTTAAAATATAAATTCACCGGGATAACGCATATCCTCTGCGAAGCCAACTACGACCCGGAAATCCTGCGGCGGCGCGTAGCTTCCGGCGAGGTTCCGGGAATGCTCGCAGACCGCGTTATCTCCTCGCACATGAGTATCGGGCACCTGGAGGATTTCCTTCAGGCGTGCGATCTCTCAAAGCTGCGGAAAATCTGGCTGTGCCACCTCTCAGACGGAAACAGCAATGCAGCGGAATTCCGCAGAAGAATACAGCGGCTGACCGGCGTAGAAGTGGAAGTTTGCTGATTTTGCAGTAATTTGCAGTTCAACATTATTAATAATTAATTTGGAGGTTATCACCATGGTAAAGACAAAAGTAAGACTTACATTCACAGACGAAATTCTCGGAACATCTTCCGGAAACCCCGAGTTGCACCGCGAATTCATCGCGAGCAAGGCGCCGGACGCCCAGAAGATGGAGGAAGAAGTCGCAGCTCTCGGCGTTGACGCAGTCGAAGAAAAAAGCATGACCGTGTTCCCGAGGTTAGCCGACGGAACTCCGTTCCTCTACGATTACCAGATACGCGGCTTCTTCAAGGAGATCTGCGGTGCTATGAAAGCGATTTCCGGCACGAAGTCCAGCAAAATCAAGGCGCATAAGAAGAAAATCGACAACACGATTTTTGTTGAGCCGCGCGAAATTCCTCTTGATCTGCACGGAATGAAAATGGCGAACTGTCAGCGCCCTCTGAGGGCTTCCACAGCGCAGGGCGAGCGTATTGCCCTAGCGAACAGCGAGGTTTGCCCCGAGGGAACAAGCTGCGAATTCGAGGTACTTTGCATGGTGGACGAGGACGCCGCAATGCTCCGTGAATGGCTGGAGTACGGTAAATACAAGGGCATCGGGCAGTGGCGCAATTCCGGCAAGGGCCGTTTCACGTTCGAGATAATCGACTGAGCGGAGGCACGGTAAGACGTCGTATCTCACAGCAGTGGCAAGGCAATGCTAAGTGGAGTATAGCAACGTAGAGCAGCGGCGAAGAGTAGCCATTCACCGCACAGCGACGGCACGGCAAGTCTTTGAACAGCTTAGCACAGAATAGCTAGGGCTAAGTTCAGTAGAGCTTTGGGCAGCAGCGGTAAGGCAATCCAAAGAAGTTCATGGCAAAGCAATGGCTTAGCAGTGCGTTGCTTAGCTGAGCGTTGGCGAAGCATCGAAGAGCAATCATACGCAATGGAATGGCGCGGATTAGATTTGTGAAGTACGGCAAAGGCAAAGAAAAGCACGGTGCCGCGCCGCTCAGCAGTGGCGAGGGAACGATTAGCAGTGCGATGGCAGGGCATAGCTCTGCCATGCAGGGCTCAGGTAAAGCAATTTGTTGCGGAGCAATGCCCGGCAACGCAAAGGAGTTGCACAGCGTCGAGAAGCTTAGTACAGATAAGCGCGAGCGAGGGCAAAGAGGTGTTAAGCGCAGCAAAGGAACAGCACAGCAAGGCAAAACAAGGGCACAGTTTTTTCAATCATGGGAGGTAAGAATGTTTAACAAAGTGATAATGATGGGGCGCATATGTTCCGACCCGGAACTGAAAACTACCCCGAACGGCGTGAATGTCTGCACATTCCGGATAGCTGTTGAACGCAGGTTCCAGCAGAAAGGCGAGGAACGCAAGACAGATTTCTTCAATGTGGTCGCGTGGCGTTCCACCGGGGAACTTGTCAACAGGTACTTCGGCAAGGGCAAGATGATACTGGTCGAGGGAGAAATGCAAACCAGGCAGTACACCGATAAATCCGGAAATCAGTCCACCTGGTATGAGATCGCAGCAGAACGTGTAAGCTTCACGGGCGAGAAATCCAGCGGGAATTCAAGCGGACAGGCGGCAGCGCCTGCACCTTCTGCACCTGCTCCACAGCAGGCTCCCGCGGCTGATTTCGCGAATGCTGCTACGGACGATTATCCGTTTTAAACCAAGGAGGAAAAGATGGCTCGACCGATAAAACCCGGTTTGAAGTACTTTTCTTTGGACGTGGATATTTTTGAGGACGACAAGATCTTCGACCTCCAGAATGAATATGGTCCCTTGGGTGAAGTGATTTATCTGCGCCTGCTGTGTCTTATCTACAAGAACGGTTATTATTACCGCTTCGATAGTCTGGATAAGCTCGCAGGGCTGCTGATCAAGTCCATCGGGAACAGATGGGCAAGGGGCAAGAAGGCAGTAAAAGACGTTATCCTTTATTGTGCTAAGTGTAATCTCTTTTCATCAGAGCTTATGCAGAATAACGTGATAACCTCTCGAAGTATTCAGTTGCGATACCTGAAAGCAAAAGAACGTAACCTGCCAAAAATCGAAGAATACAGCCTTCTTGAAAAAAGTGCTCAGGGAGGTTTAAAAAGTGCGTCCGAAACTCCGGTTAATGTTGCAGAAACCCCGGTTATTGCAACAGAAACCCCGGTTAATGTATGCAATAATCCCACAAAGGAAAGTAAAGAAAATAAAAGTAAAGGAAAGGAAAGCAGGACGGCTGCGCCGCCTTCCCCTTCCCCCACCCGCGAACAGCTTGTTCGTAAATACGGAGAACGCGCCGTAAGCCAGTACGAGCAGAAGTACCAGTCCTGGCAGCAACGTAAGGGAATATCCGGTGGTATCTCCTACGCGAGAATAGCCGAATGGCTCATCGCGGACGGAATTCCGGAGCAGAACAGCAGCATAGATCAGGAAGATATCCTGCGTGAATTGCAGGAACAGTATTCGGAGGAGGGATAGAATGCAGATAGAATTCACGGTCCCGGGAGAACCGTTCGGAAAGCAGCGCCCCAGGCACAGCAGGGCTTCCGGCACTACATACACGCCCAGGGAAACCAAACTGCATGAACAGCTTATCCAACGTGCGTATCGGGAAGCCGGAGGGTACAAGTTCCCGGAGGGCTCACAGCTGCGCATTACGATTTTCGCGGTGATGGGCATTCCGAAGAGCACGCCGAAATACAAGCGCGCCGATATGCTCAGCGTGAAGATCCGTCCCACCAAGAAACCGGACTGGGACAACATAGGCAAGCTTGTCTGCGACGCGCTGAACGGCATTGCTTACGGCGATGATAAGTGCATATGCAGTGCTTGTGTTATCAAGCTTTACGGCGAAGAGCCGCAAACGTATGTCAGATTGGAGGATATAAATGCGTGAGATACTTTTCCGCGGGAAGCGGATAGATAACGGTGAGTGGGTCGAAGGTTATTATGTTCCAATGGGCGAGTACCACTACATACTTACAGGACGGCTTGAACTGGTTCCATATCTCGGCTTTGAACATTTTTTTGTCAATCCCGACACCGTCAGTCAGTTCACCGGGCTGACAGACTGCAACGGCGTGAAGATTTTCGAGGGGGATATCATCAGGTGGCACGATAACGCCGAACTGTCTGTCGACGGTCAGGCAGGGACTGTTTGTTATGACAGATACAGAGACGCCGACAGTGCTTTTGATGACGTTTATGCCATTGGCTTTTACCTCAGGACATCAGGCGGGGAATGTGTAACTATATGTTGGCTTGACGAGTACAAGAACAACTTCGACATCATCGGCAACATCTACGACAATCCGGAACTGCTGGAGGTGAGCAACGATGAATGAAAAAGCGGTGCTGCTGAGCATACAGCCCCGATGGTGCGGGCTTATCACAAGCGGCAAGAAAACCATTGAGGTCAGGAAAACCAAACCGAAACTTGAAACACCGTTCAAGGTGTATATCTACTGCACGAATGACAGGAAAAATCACTTCTGGACTGGAAAGCGGTACTCATACGCTGATGAACGCAGTCACAATGCGTTCGATAAGGACGGAAACGGCAAGGTTATTGGCGAATTTATTTGTGATGCAATTATAAGCCATTGCGAAATGGCAAATGCTGATATCGCTGAACAGCAGGGGTGTATAAGGCGTGAACAGCTATTTGAATACTCTAATGGTGCAGAACTTTATGGCTGGCATATCTCCAACCTTAAAATCTATGACACGCCGAAAGCACTTAGTGAGTTTGGACTGACACAACCGCCTCAGGTGGAGAGCTATGTGGAGGTGAGCAGAAATGAGTAAACACACCTACGCAGACAGTACGCTGAAAAGCTGGACAAAGGACGAGCTTATCCACCAGATACGGGTACTGGAACACAATATTGCGGTAAAGCAGGAGCTGGTCAACAATCAGGCGAAGCTGCTTGAAACATGGGCGCCGGTGGTGCGCTGTAAGGACTGCGAACACTGGGAAACACGAAAGGCTGACAGATATGGTTTCTGCTGCATATGGGGAGCGAGCGTTAAAGAAAATGCCTTTTGCAGCTCTGGCGTGAAGAAAGCTAAGATGGACGGAGGCAGAACAAATGGCGAGGGTCATTGAAATTAAAATCGGCTGCTGCGGTGAATGCCCTTATTACAGCATGAAAAACCACAAATGCCAGCATGGCGCAGCTGACGAGGGTGAACCGAGAGATCATTTTTACAGGGATTGTCCGCTGCCCTGGCGTGAGCTCCCCGAAAACGGGGGTATAAACGGAGGTGACACAGATGTCTGAAATCAAGCTTAAGCCCTGCCCGTTCTGCGGGGGCAAAGTAATTATGATGCGCTTGGAGTGTCTGGAAAACGGCTTCGTGAGCTATTATGTTTCACACAGTGATATATTTAATTGCGCATTCGAAATCAGGCAGCAGAGCGCAAGCGGGACTATGCAGGAAGCCGCTAACAAATGGAACAGGAGGGCAGACACAAATGACCCGTGAAGAACTGGAACAGATATACTACCTTCACCGGGAGCTGCGTATGTGGGAGCAGGAGCTTGAACGTCTCCGCTGCCGTTCGCTGGTGAGGTCGCCGCAGCCGAATTCCGGGAGCAGTTCCGGAACGTCGGACAAGGTCGGAGAGCTTGCCGAAAGGCGCATTGACCTGGAGCGCCGCATAGAACTCAAGCGCGAGGAGATTCAGCAGCGCCGCGATGAAGCGGTAGCGTTCATCTACGACATTCCCGACAGCCTGACCCGGCAGATAGTCTATTACCGCTGCGTGAGCCTGTTCGGCTGGACGCGCGTCGCCTATGAGGTCGGTGGGAATAATTCACCGGACGGGGTACGCATGATTTATAGCAGATTTATGAATAAATTGTAAGTTGTTCGTTTTGTTCGATTAACCTGTGGTATACTGGTATTATCGCAGAGCGCTCAGAAATGGGCGCTCTTTTCTTTAGGGGGACATGACCATGAAGCGCTACTGCCAGAGATGTCACAAGATACACGAGGGCCGCTGCCCGCGTCCTTGCATATCCCGGGAACCTGTCCAGGCGGCAGACAAATTCCGGAACACTCAAATCTGGCGCAGAAAGTCAGCTGAAATACTCGACCGGGATTATCACTGCTGCCGCGTGTGCTATGCTGCTGGTGAGGTATGTACGTCTGGCTTATCGGTTCACCACATTACGCCGCTCGTCGAAGATTTCGACAGGCGCCTTGACGACAACAATCTCATCACGCTGTGCAGATATCATCATGAGCAGGCAGAGCGAGGCGCCATCAAAGCCGCTGACCTCAAAAAGCTGGCTTGCGAAAGTTTTCAACCGTAGAAGAGCGATTTTCCCCAACGGACGGCAGTTTTCAACATTCCGGGGGGCAAGTTTTCAACAATACCCCCCCAGGGGGCGTCAAAAGGCCGAGGTTCGGCGTGACATCGACAGCCACCCACCATAAACAAAATATTCCCGATATAATTTTTGAGCCTGAGGAGGTGCGAAATGCCCAGAGGAAGCAAATCGGTCGCCGCGACAACCGGACACCGCACAAAAGCCGAAAAGGAAGCCCGACAGCAGGCCGAGCAGGATATGCTTTCCGGCAAGAAGGGATTTGAGCGCGCGAACGTCAAGAACGACCCGGTGGCGCATGCTGAATTCAAGAGAGTGTCGGCGCTGATGAAGGCTGTGGGCAAGGACGATGCGCTGTACTTTGCAATAGTCAACCGCTATTGCGAGCTGTTCTCGGAGGTGGACAGGTGCCAGCGGGAAACGGAACGGCTCCATCAGCTTATGGACAAGCTGGAACGGCGCTTTGACGCCGGAGAAGCAGAGGACGACGCAGCATTCATGAAACAATACACCGCGCTTCTGGCGCAGGTCAACAAGCTGGACGACAAAATAATGCAGAAGCGCAAGATGATGCTCGACCTCGAAAAAGAAAACGGCATGACAGTAGCGGCGGCTCTCCGGGCTATTCCGAAGGGCAACGCCGAGAAGAAAGAAAATCCGCTGGCGGCTATTTTAGGAGGGAACTAAGTGGAGAAGAAGCTTACTGCGATTAAACTGCATTTCAAAAATGGATTTCTCAAAGCTTTCAACATAGACGGTAATGTTACTTTTCGCGCTAAAAACGATTTTCAATACATAGACTTGGATGGAAATCCTGTCCTTGCTTTCGCAACATCTGAGGTAAGCTTTATCGAATATTTCTATTCCGAAGCTAAAAGCCAGTGATCATCAATGCGTAAAAGCCGCAGAGCCTTTGCCTGTGGCTTGATTTCCCGCGCGTGTGCACTGCATACGCGCTTTTTTATAGCTGACGCCGGGAGGAGGTGATAGAATGCAGCTTGAAATACGGGGTAACGCCCTGCACATCAGCGGGTACGTCAACGCGGTCGAGCGCGAGAGCCGCAGGCTTCCGGCACGCATGTGCGGGAAAGCGAGATCTGATTTCACAGAGAAGATAAGCGCCGGGGCTTTCGGCCGTGCGCTGGAACGCGCTCCGGAAATACGGCTGATGTACAACCATTCCCGGGACATCGGGGGAACCGCTGACGGTTCGCTGAAGCTTTCGGAGGACAACATCGGGCTGAAAGCCGAAGCCGTCATTACTGACAGCGAGGTGATTTCAGCGGCTAAGCGCGGAGAACTTCGCGGCTGGTCGTTCGGGTTCACGAACGCAAAGGACCGCTGGGAGGATATTTCCGACGGCTTACAGCGCCGCACACTGGACGACTTCGAACTCAGGGAGGTTTCGGTGCTGTCGGTGACTCCAGCGTACATCGGCACCTCTGTGGAGCTTCGCGGGGAGGATATTTCGGAAACGGAAACGCGCTCCGCTGACGACCCGGGCAATGCGCCCGAAACACACGACAACACGGCAAAAACAGATAAGGCAAGGCACGAATTAGAGCTTCTTTCCATGCTCTGACGCGCCTTTTTTATTTTACAGGAGGTTAATATGCACAATTTAAAGAAACTGCATGAGCAGCGCTCCGAGCATACCGAAAAGATGAACGGAATGCTTGCCAAGCTGGACGAGGGCGAGGAGACCCGCGCTTTCACCGATGAGGAGCTCGCTGAGTTCAACAAGGAAAAGGCGCAGGTCGAGAGCCTGACTGCCACCATCAACGCTATCCAGGAGCAGCGTTCCGCTGAGGGCTTCAAGCCTGCGGACGGCTCTGACTATGCCGCAAAGGAGAACGCCGAAGCGGAAACACGTTCATTTGAGCAGTTCCTGCGTTCTGGCGGCGCTGCCAAGATGGAACTGCGCTCCGCTGTCAACTGGACAACCTCGGCGAACGGCGCAGTACTCCCGACCACCATCGCAAACAAGATCATTGACACGGTAAAGGAAATATCCCCGCTGTTCAGTCTCGCAACTCATTACAACATCGGCGGAACGCTGACGATCCCGTACTACGATGAAAGCACCAACGCGATAACCGTTGCGTATGCAGAGGAGTTCAGCGAGCTTGAAAGCTCCGCAGGTCAGTTCAAGAGCATTTCACTCAGTCACTACCTTGTAGGCGCGCTGTCCAAGATTTCAAAATCCCTTATCAACAACAGCAACTTCCCCATCGTTGACTATGTCGTCGGCAAGATTGCGGAGAAGTTTGCTCTGTGGATAGACAGGGAGCTTTTCAAGGGTACTTCCGATAAAATCAGCGGACTTTCAGGTATTACCCAGAAAGTCACAACTGCGGCTTCCACCGTTATCACTGCTGACGAGCTTATCGACGTCCAGGATATGGTGCCTGATGTATTCCAGCCTAACTGCGTATGGATCATGAGCAAGAATGCGCGTTCCGCTATTCGCAAGCTTAAGGACGGCGAGGGCAACTACCTGCTCAACAAGGACGCCACTACCAAGTGGGGGTATACCCTGTTCGGCAGACCGGTGTATATCTCCGACGCAGTGGACAGCATTGCGGCAGGAAAAATCCCGGTTTATTACGGCGATTTCTCCGGACTGGCAATCAAGACCTCCGAGGGACTCTCGCTTGAACTCCTGATGGAGAAGTACGCAACACAGCACGCTGTTGGTGCAGTAGGCTGGATGGAGCTCGACGCCAAGATAGAGAACGCGCAGAAGATGGCGGCTCTCGTCATGAAAACCGCATAAGGAGGTACAAACGTGAGAGTAACAGCAGTCAAAGGATTTTCGGGCTTCCTCAACGGGAAGCCCTTTAGCATGCATGCGGGTGAGACCCGCGAGGTCGAGGATTGCGAGACTATCCAGGAGCTTCTTGATATCACCTATCTTATGGTGGATATTACACCCGCACCGCAGGCAGAGCCGGAAAGCGCAGATACCGCTGAGGAAGCTCCTGCTGCTCCTGACGAAATCACCGATACCCCTGACGAGGTGAAGCTGAATGAAGATAAGCGAGGTAAGTCTAAGCGTAATTAAGGCGCACTGCGGTGTTTCCGGGAACGACAGCGACGAACTCCTCAAGGTTTACCTGGAAGCCGCAAAGAAGCTTGCGGCTGATTACACCGGACTTTCCGAGGAGCAGCTGGACGAGTTTCCGGATATCACCGTCGCATGCCTTAACATGGTGAACGAGATGTATTCCCAGCGCCTTGTTATGACCGCCGGAACTCAGATGAACGAATTCCAGCGGCAGATACTGGATATGCATTCGGTGAATTATCTGTAGGAGGTCGCGATGTGCTTTAATAAAAAGCTGACCCTGCTCACGCTGGAATATCCGCCCGGCCGCGGTGAGCCGAAAATCACCGACAGCGCGGAGGTCTGGGCTGATATTTCAGAGCCGGGAACGGTGACGAAATTCCAGGGGCTTGCCGCCGGGTACGATATTTCCCTGACCGCTGTGATGTGGCGCGGGGAATACAAAAATTACACGCATGCGGAATATCAGGGCGTGCGCTATAAGATTTCCGCGACGGGCGCAGCCGCAAATCAGCTTCACATCAAGCTTTCGCTGACCAGGGGGTGAACCGGTGGACATTGCAGAGAAGCTGGAGAACGCGATTGCGGGGGTGCTCCCGGTTTACGGGTGCACTCCCGAATTCAGCGCGAACGACGAGCCGGAAAAATACGCGGTGTACAATATCACCGAATTTCCGCGGGAGTTTGCAGAGGGTGAGGACAATTCAACGCAGTATCTGTGCAGGCTAGCGGTGTTCACTCCGGCGCTGGATTTCGCGCTGTACAAGGAAATAAAGGCGGCTATGCGGGAAGCAGGGTTCGGGTATTCCTCGGGAGGACAGGTCGGGACGGATACACTGTTTCCCTACGTCACGCACTATTACCTTGATTTTGTAGGAGTTGAGGACAATGGCTGACGATATGTTCGACCTGGGGCTTGAGCAGTTCCAGCAACAAATAGACCTGCTCGTCCGGGATCTCGACCAGATGTCCGACGCGGTGGAAGCCGGCGCGATCGACGCCGCAAACGAAGCCGCAGAGATGATAGCAGCCGAACAGAAACGCCTGCTGTCCGCGGCTCATTTCAAGAACAGAACGACCGACCTTGCGGCGCTTATAAAAGTAAAGCAGTGGTCGAAATCAAAGAAATACTACCGGCTGAATATCGGGTACGACAGTGAAACTATAAGGGAACACCCGGAGGTGCTCGTCATCGAATACGGCAGACCGGGCAAGTCTGCGCGGCGCATGAAATCAACTGACAGTCTCGGCAGGAAGAAAGGCGATTTCCCACCGCAGACGCCGCATATCAAGCCGGGGTTCATATTAGCAAAGGACAAAGCTGCTGAGCATTTCCGGGAGAAGCTTCTGGAGATCGCAAAGCGCAAATGGAACAATAATGGAGGTTAATCAATGGGAAGATCGAGCATAAACGTGAAGAAGCTGACTATGTGGGAGCAGCTCACGGATTCGGAGACTGCGACCACATACGACACTGCCGCGCATGCGTTCACAAACGAACTTAACAGCGCAAAGTACACGCCGAAGACGGAAACCGCTTCGCAGTACGGCGACGGCGTAAAGGTCGAGGATTATGTAGCAAAGGACGGCGGCGACATTGATATCGTCATTCGCGGTTTCAAGCAGGGCGACGAAGCGTTCCTTTTCGGCGAGAAGGAGACAACCGCAGAAAAGACCAGCGTTTCCGGCTCTGACGACATCGTGCCGTATGTCTGCGTGGCGTACATGACGGAGCGCCCTGACGGAAAGGTAAATCTGTACAAGTTCCCCAAGGTGAAGTTCATGCCGCAGGGCGAGGACAGCCAGCAGAGAGAGGGCACGAAGATAAGCTATACCACCGCGAACATCAAGGGCACATACTCCCCGCTGCTCAGCTCGCACGCGGACTGCTATAAGTGCCGCGGCGTTGACCCCGGCACACAGGCGGAGCTTATCACGAAGTGGTTCGCGACTGCCGAGTTTTACACTGCAGATTCAGCGGTAGGCGGCTGACATGCTGACAGAGCTGAAAAAGCAGTATTATCGCTTTGAATGCGGCGGCTCGGTGATTTCCCTCAGATACGACATGACCGCGTTTCTCCGGCTGGAGGAGCGCGGTATTGCGTATTCCGATATTTTCGGGGACAAAATCACGGGGGCGGTGCTGTGTGAGTTCCTGCGGGTCGGGGGATATCCTGACGAGCCGGAACTGATACTGCACGAAACAGGCGGCAGGGCGCTGTGGGAACATATCAAGGAGGCAGTCCGGCTGGCGCTCCCTGAACGCGACCCGCTTGTTGTCGATATTCCCGAGCCCAGCGCGGAAGAGCCGGACATGAAGGTGCTCAGGTGCATGGTGTGCGATATCATGCGCAAGCCTGAGGAATTCTTCTGGAGCTCCACCATGCGGGAACTTTTCGGGCGCTGGCAGGCGTTCGCGGTCGCTAAGGGGTATATGAAGAAGCCGGAGAGAATGCAGATGTTTGATACGGAGGGGATGGAATAATGGGAGGACGCGGGGCTAGTTCGGGGGCTAAAGGCGGTGGAATACCTAGGATAAATAATCCTGCTGGTATACCGTCAAACCATATGACGGAAGATGAATTTCTGAATTTGCGTGGTGTAGGTTTCGCGGTTAGCGGCGCGACGATAGATAAAGTCGGTGGCGCAAACATGACAAGAATGACCGAAAAGCAGAGGGCGAAAGCACGGCAGGAAATGGACGCAGAATCAGATGCTTATTTTGCTAAGAGAGCGGCAGCAAAAGAAGAATATAAAATTCTTGTATCGCAGGGCAAAATCGTCCCTAAAACAGTAATTGAAAAAACACTTACTGCCGCGCACGGCAATCCCGAGCACGAATCAACGCAAGCAGCGCGACGAATGATGCAAAAGCGCGGTTTTGATTGGAGAACGGGCAAGGAGTTGTAAATGACAGACTGGCGAACAGCAGGGCTTGAAAATTTCGGAGTGTTCCAGCCACACATGACTGACGGCAGATACGGCATTCCGGTGATACTTCCGGAGAAGCTGCCGGACTTAAAGTGGACGGGGTTCAATTACGCACGCGGAATGAAAGGCGCTCAGCCGGAATCCGGCGTGCATTTCTTTGTGGACGACTACCAGTTCCGGGCTGTCTGGGAAAGTCCTGTGCGATACGCTGATGTTATGCAGAGGTTCGGTGCGACGCTTACGCCGGATTTCTCGACATACGCGGATATGCCGGAGATACTCCAGATATGGAACCACTACCGGAAACACTGGCTCGGCGCGTTCTGGCAGTCCTGTGGAATGGTCGTGATTCCCACAATATCCTGGAGCACTCCGGAATCCTGGGAGTGGTGCTTTGACGGCGAGCCGCACGGCAGCGCGGTCGCTATATCCACAGTTGGCGTTGAGCGCGACAAATCGGCGTTCGATTTCTTTGTAGCCGGATATCAGGAGATGATTACGCGGTTACAGCCGTCGGAGATACTGGTTTACGGCAAGAGGTTCGATTTCATGACGGAGGACAATATAACGGTGGTTGAGCCGTTTTTCAAGCAGATGAAAGAGAGGGTAAGGAATGGGCGGTAGAGGTAGTTCTAGTGGGGCTAAGGGTGGAGCAGGAGGAAGAAACGCCTTTTTTAGCAATGTCCCTGTTGAAGGCGTTCCGAGTTCATCAAGCCGAGCTCAGGAAGTGCTGCACGGTGTGCATGATGTCCTATCGGATTTTGGCCTTGAAAGTTCCTTATCCAGAATTAGATATTCTAATGAGGTTCAATTGCAACACAAGGATAGGAATGCGCTTGCTGGAGTAAATGGATTTAATCAACTAACAATTTCAAATAATTATTTGAAGTCTGAAAATAGAGAGACGGGATATACAGTTACTGGATCTTTTTATGGCACCGGCGCTCATGAAGCAGGTCATATTGTTGCATACACACTACTAAGAAATAAAGTAATGCCGGATGGCAGTCCCATTCAGCAGGCAACAGCCAGATCAAATGGAAAGCTTGAAAAGGCTGTAATCAGGGAAGCGACAAAAAGGTATGGTTCAAATCCCCAAATATCAAAATATGGGTCAACGAGTTCCGCAGAAAAAGTTGCAGAAGCAGTATCCGATGTTTATACGAATAAAGCGAAAGCAAACCCATACAGCCGTGTAATAGTGCAGGTTTTAAAGGACACACAATCAGGCGATTTCAAGCCAAAAATCAACTATAACAGCGGAATAAAACGTTATTAGGCAAAGGAGTTTTTCATGGGCGGTCGCGGTTCGTCGAGTGGCGTAAGCAATAAAGGCAGAAAATACGGCACGGAATTTACTTCTCTATATCAGTCGGGGAATATAAAGTTCGTGCGGTATAACGACAGCAAATCAGCAAAAACGCCGCAGGAAACTATGACCAGCGGAAGAGTGTATGTTACAGTTGACAGCAAAAACGAGCTGAAAGCTATTACATATTACGACCGGAAAGGACTTAGGACAAAGCAAATCGACCTTGATAAGCCACATAAAGGTGTTCAGCCGCATACGCATCATGGGTATGATCACAATGAAAACGACAGCTCTAAAGGCGCAGCAAATCTTACGACCGAAGAAAGAATAATGGTTGACAGAGTAACAAAATTGTGGTATGATTATATAAATGGTAGGTAGTGGTGTAGGGGCAGCACGCTTTGACAGAGGAGGCTCCGGTTCGAATCCGGACGCTTGCCGTTTATTTTTGTATTATCAGCGCTATGCAGCAATGCACGGCGCTTTTTTCATGCCCGAAAGAGGTGATACTGTGGGCATAAAGGACAGCCGCGCATACAATTACGCCGTCTGGGCTTCCGGCGAGAATAATCACGCGGTCGGGAGGTATGTCCGCAGGCAGGCTCAGGCGTGGCTTGATATCGCAGACGGTAACACTCCCGGTGCGTATGTCGATGAGCGCGAATACAGCCAGACTATGGCACTCCTCGGGCTGATGATACACCCCGACCTGCACAAGCCTATGCCGGAAGCGCTGGAGGATTACGCGATGTTCTTCATTACGGCGCTGTTCTGCACGAAAGCCGCGGCAGGGCGTTCATATTATTCGGACGGGCTGCTTGAGATAGCCCGAAAGAACTTCAAGACGTTCACCTCCGGCGTTATTTTCGTGCTGGCTATGGTGAAACTGCCGAAATTCTCGCGCATGTTCTCGGTCGCGCCTGACCTGAAATTATCCTCGGAGCTGAAAATCGCCATTAAAAAGATAATCAAGTCTTCCCCGCTGCTGGAGCCATATTTCAAGGTAATGCGCGCGGAGATACGGTGCAGCTTCACGGAAACGGAATACATGCCGCTTGCTTACTCCAACGACAAGCTGGATGGTAAACTCGCTCACCTGTTCCTCGCGGACGAGGTCGGCGCGATGGACTCCTACCCGGTGGAAGCAATGCGTTCCTCGCAGGTCGTGCTGAAAGACAAGCTGGGTATCCTGATCTCTACGCAGTACCCGAACGACAGTAACGGGCTGACCGATGAGATAGACCTTGCCAAGAAGCAGCTCGACGGTATCTACGACGGCAGGCGGAAGTACTTCGCACTGCTGTTCGAGCCTGACGAGGAGATAAAGAACGACTGGCAGGAGGACGACAACGTGCTTCTCCAGGCTAACCCCGTCGCGGTGGAAAATCCGGACCTTATGGACACACTGCGTGACATGCGGGCGCTGGCAGTCCTCTACGAGAACAAGCGGGAAAACTTCCTGTGCAAGCACTGCAATATCCAGTACAAGGGTATAGGCACCGAGGGATATGTTGACCAGATGGCGCTCCAGCGTGGGCGTAGGAGCGATGCGACATCTCCTGATTTCTGGCGTGGCTGCAGTGTTTACTTAGGACTTGACCTCTCTCAGACGGAGGATAACACAGCGCTTGCAATGGTCACGCGAAACGGGCGCGGAGAAATCTGGGCTAAGGTGTGGAGCTTTATTCCCAAGGACCGTATAGCTGCGAAGTCCGCAAAGGAAAAGGTGGATTACGCGCGGCATATCGCCGACGGCGAGTGCTTTGCGTGCGGTGGCGAGGTCATTGACTATGGCTTTGTGGAGCGGTTCATTCTCGACCTGCCGGAAAATTACGGCGTGAATATCGTGCAGCTTGGTTTTGACCGATACAACGCGATATCCACCGTACAGAAGCTTGAAGCTGACGAGCGGAACCCGATAGAATGCGTTGAGATAAAGCAGCATTCCAGCGTGCTCCACGCACCGACCAAACTGCTGAAAGAGTATATTCTGCGCAACGATTTTTACTACGCTTATAACCGGCTGCTGGAGATAAATTTCTCTAACGCCCGCTGCACCGAGGACACCAACCTCAACAAGTACGTCAACAAGAAGCGCTCCGCAGGCAAGGTGGATATGGTCGTAGCGCTTATCAACGCGGTGTTCCTGCTCCAGCAGGATATGCTTTCCGGAGATGATTTCGGGGTGCAGTATTGACATTGGGGATATTCCGTGGTATAATGTAAGTGTATTAACTGCGGAGGTGATTGTTTTGGAAATTCTTATTGTTGCGGCTGTATTTGTAGGGTTGGTGATTATTTGCTCTATTCCTATAGCAATATCCCAAAGTAAAAGGGCAAATGACTGGGATAAGCAAATCAAGAACGAAGGCTTTATTATTACAAGATCAGCCGGCGCATTCAAAGTTGATGACAAGAACAAGAAGTGGTACATAAACGATATGCGGCACAAGCCGGTCGTCTATGATTTTTCAGAGATTATCAACAGCAAAATCGAAGAAAACTCAGTACTCAACAAAGTAAACAAGCTCGGTGTGTATATTTACACCAAAACCGGCGGGGCGGTTTACATTGCCCTGATAACGTCTGAAACAAAGCGCGACGGATTTGTTTATTCTTCTTTTTCTTCTGTTGCAAACCAGATAAATTCTATGGCGCAATCGATTATTTCAAGCGCAGGAGAAAAAAGTCTTGAAATACCTGAGGTGCTAAGCGACGTTGGCACATCCGGTGGCATGGATAATATTGAGGAGCAATTAAAGAAGCTTAAAGCAATGCTTGATTCCGGGCTAATAACAGAGCAGGATTTTGAAGCGAAAAAGAAACAGCTTTTAGGCCTATAATTCATCCAACAACCGAATATCGAAAGCACTCTGAGAGATCAGGGTGCTATTTTTATGCCCAAAATCAGGAGGGACAATGGCTGACAGAGATTTAACGGCGCGGTTCTCGGCTTCCACTGCCGGATTTACCACGGGAACAAATGCGCTGAAACAGAAACTCACCGAACTGAACACCAGCATGGAGCAGACCCGGCAGGCGGTAAAGCAGGCGAATTCCGAGATCAAGCAGTATGAAAAGGAACTCACCCAGCTGCGCAGGGAAACCAACAACGGCAACACCGCGACAACCGAACAGAAGAACCGCATGCAGGAACTCCGCGACCGTATCGCGCAGACGACTTCCTCGCTGGGAACGCTCCGCACCACTGAGCAGGAGCTCCGCGGCCAGATACGCAACACCAACCGCGAGCTGGAGGACCAGCAGACTGCCGTACAGCAGATACAGTCCGCTGCCGCTTCCATGGGGGACGTGCTCAAGGCTAATCTCGCTTCCTCTGCCATTCAGAACGCGATCAGCAAGCTTACTTCGTCGCTGAAGACCGCTGCGGAATACTGCTATAATGTAGGTTCTTCGTTCGAAGCGGGAATGTCCGGCGTCAAGGCTATCGCGGGGGCTTCCGGGGAGGAATTCCAGAAGCTGACCGATAAGGCAAAGTCGCTGGGGGCTTCCACGAAATTCACCGCTACTGAAGCTTCGCAGGCTATGAATTACATGGCAATGGCCGGCTGGAACGCTGAGCAGATGCTTTCCGGTATCGATGGCGTTATCTCGCTGGCTGCGGCTTCCGGTGGCGACCTTGCGCAGGTTTCCGACATCGTAACCGACGCCATCACCGCATTCGGGCTGAAAGCGGAAGATGTAGGTCACTTCTCGGACGTTCTGGCTGCGGCTGCCGCGAACGCGAACACCAATGTTTCCATGATGGGAGAGACGTTCCAGTACTGCGCTCCTATCGCCGGCGCGCTTGGCTTCTCCGTCGAGGACGTCGCGGAAGCTATCGGCCTTATGGCAAATTCCGGCGTCAAGTCCAGCATGGCTGGTACCGCGCTGAGAACGCTGTTCACGAAGCTTTCCGACGAGGTGAAGATAACCGGAAAGAACCTCGGTGAAGTCACCATTCAGACCAGCAACGCGGACGGTTCCATGCGCTCGCTCACCGATATTCTGAACGATATGCGCGGGGCGTTCTCGCAGCTTTCACAGTCGGAGAAATCCACTGCCGCCGAGAGCATCGCGGGCAAATATGCCATGACAGGCCTGCTGGCGCTGATGAATTCCGGCGCGGACGACGTGGACAAGCTTCGCGGCGCTATTGAAGAATGTGACGGCGCTTCCGCTGATATGGCTCAGACTATGCAGGACAACACTGCAGGCGCTGTTACGATCATGCAGTCCGCGCTTGAGGGGCTTGGAATTGCGGCTTATGAGAAATTCGGCGACAAGATACGCGATAAGGTCAACGAATTTGCGGACCTGTTTTCCGGGCTCACCGAGAGGATTGACAGCGGGGAGTTTGATGAAGCGTTCGGCAATATCGCAAACGCTGCAGGCGACCTTGTCGAAATGCTTGTCGATTTCGCTTCGGAAGCGCTTCCGGGATTTATAAACGCGCTTTCAGGAGCGATTTCGCTTCTGAGCGGCGCGCATGATGTTGTGGCGAACGCAGCAACTGCATTTGTAGCGTTCAAGGCTGCGCTTGCAATAAGCAAGGTTGCAGAAGGCGTCGTGGTAACTATCAAGTCGCTGACCGCTGCTATCAAATCGCAGACAATAGCGCAGGAAGCGCTGAACCTTGCCGCTTCCGTGAACCCGTATGTTCTTGTTGCCGAAGCCCTGGCTGTTGCAGTCACTGCCACAGTCGCGCTCACGAACGCCATGGACGACTGCAACGAGCGTGCGGATAAGCTGATAGACAATTCAAAGGACCTCAGCCAGTCCTCTGAGGATTATCAGAAAAAATCCAAGGGGCTTGAGGACATCAAGAAGCGCTATGAGGATATTGAGCATTCTGCCGACGGACTTGTTGACAAGGACCAGGAACTCAAGGATCTGCAGGATGATTTAAAGAGCCAGTTCGGCGATGTAGCTGGTGGTGTGGACCTTGTGACCGGTGCTTTCGAGGACCAGATAAGCACGCTTGATACGCTGATCGGCAGGTATGACGATTACTCGCTTAAGCAGGCGCAGCAGGCTCAGATGGACGCCCGGAAAGCCGAGCGTGAAAAGACTGCCATAAGCGCCGGCATCGGTGAAACATTCGCCATGTCGGAAGCGCTGGATTACGCGTCCAAAAACCTTAGCACTTATAGTGGAAGCAACTCTGATTTAAATGCGGGCAACTTTATTTCTGGCGTCGGTGCAGTAGAGGGGGCAGCGGCGCTTTTTTCACCGACTCTGTATTTCGAGGGCTCATACGAGGATAAATTATCCGACCTGACAAAGCTGTACAACCACATGATAGACAAGTATGCCGATACGGGAGATACGGCTTACAGCACGACAGCCAACTCGATTAAAAAGCAGATAACAGACCTCACGCAAGGAAAAACTCAGCTTGATACCGCGAACGATGTGGTTGAACGCCTTACCAATCCTGACCTTGGCTGGGACGCCAATTCATGGAGAAACAAAGAATACGCCGAGAAATACCGCAGGCAGAACCAGAATTCCGGAAGCGCTGACGCAGGCGCGGACGCCGGCAGCAGCACCACCGGAACCAGCCAGAAAGGCGCTTTCGGCGTCGACTGGTCGGATTACAAATCCGTCAAGAAGTACTACAAGTACATGCAGGACACCGGGCAGATAACCGAGAACAAGTACCTTGAACTTATCGAATACTTTTCCAACAAGCTGCTCGACCCGAATTCCGATGAATGGCGCGACGCTGCTTCGGAGATCTACCAGGCGCGGCACAAAAAAACCGGCTCTTCCACCGGCAAGGACCCCAGCGAGGAAGCCTACGACAGCGAAAAGAAGTACCTGAAATGGCGGCTGGATATGGGGTACGTCACCGAGGAGGAATATTACCAGAACCTTGCACAGCTGCGGGATAAGTACTTGGACGAGAGTTCCGACAAGTGGCGCAGCGCTACCCTTGAAATACACAAATATCAGGAAAAGCAGAGCAAGAGCCGTCTGGACACGCTGAAATCCGATTACGACGACGCTATTTCCGCTATCGACGACCGCATAAAGCAGCATGAGCGCGACCGCGAGGACCAGGATACCGATAAGAAGATAGCCGATATCGAAAAGCAGCTGCAGTACGACCGGCTGGACGATTATTCACGCCAGCAGCTGGAAAACAAAAAGCAGGAGCTTCTCGACGAAAAGGAAGAGACCCAGTGGCAACGCAACCAGGAGGATCTGAAGGACGAGCTCAGCACCGTTTACACCATGGCTCAGGAAGCTTACGAAAAAGGCACGGCCGACCTCAACGACGCGCTGCGGACGGCTTCCGCGGTGTTCAGCGCGATAGGTACCGGAGCGCAGCAGACAGCTTCCACGGTTTCCACGGTGAATAACAACAACATCAGCATGGTGATGAACGCAGTCAACCAGACCGCAGACCAGATAGCAAGCGCGGTCATGAAGAAGCTTTCATCGGCTATATAGGAGGTTTAAATGGGATTTTGGGATTTTTTCCGGCGCGAGAAGCGTTCCACGGGACAGACCGAGCCGGAACAGAGCGTTTCCGTCGAGCCGGAATGCAGCGACGTCCTGCTGCGTTCCCTCATCGGCGGCAGTCAGATGGACGAGAAAAAAGCCATGTCGGTCGCGGCTTTTGCGGCGTGTGTGGACTTTGTAGCAGGTACGGCAGCGCGGCTTCCCGTCAAGCTTTACAGGGACTGCAAGGTACATCAGCAGGCAGAAGAGATCACAGGTGACAGCCGCGTTTCCCTGCTGAACGACGACGGGGGCGACCTGCTCACAGCCTACGAAGCGCGCAAGGCTCAGATACAGGACATGCTGCTGTATGGTTCGGGTTTTATGTACATACAGAAGTACAATACGCAGGTCGTATCGCTGCGGTATGTTAAGAAGCAGTCCGTCAGCGTGATTATTAACGCCGATCCGATATTCAAGGAGGCTATGATAAACGTCGGCGGAAAGCAGTATTACCCGTGGGAATTCGTGATCATCACCCGCGAAAGCAGGAACGGCGTGACTGGCGTAGGTCTGCTGGAGCAGATACCCGACCTGCTCGTCACCGCTTATGACGAAATGATATACGAACGCACCGTAGCAAAGACAGGAGGCTCTAAAAAAGGATTTCTGCAGTCGGAACGCAAGCTTTCGGACGCGGCTATGGAAAAACTCCGCGGAAGCTGGCGCGAGATGTACGCTTCCAACGAGAACAACATGGTGGTCCTCAACGACGGCGTGAAATTCGCGCCCAGCGGTAATTCCTCCGTGGAAATGCAGCTGAACGAACACAAGCTTACCAACGCAGAACTTATCGCGCAGGCGTTCGGGCTGTCATCGGCGGTGGTGTCCGGAAAGGCTTCCACAGAGGAATTCATGTCCGCGGTCAGGACTGCGATAGTCCCCGTGGTGGAAGCATACCAGGCAGCGCTGAACAGGTCGCTTCTCACCGAAGCTGAAAAGGCGCAGGGGCTGTATTTCGAGCTCGACACTTCCGAACTTCTCAAGGGCGATATGCCGAGCCGCTTCAACGCGTACTCCGTAGCACTCCAGAACAACATCATGAGCATTGACGAGGTTCGCTACCGCGAGAACCTCCCGCCGCTGGGCTTCAACTATATGAAACTCGGTCTTGCCGATGTTCTCTACGACCCGAAATCCGGAGATATCATCACGCCGAACACCGGAATTACCCAGAATGCCGCTCAGAACACCTTGACACGCGGCGCGCAGCATGATATAATAGAAACAGAAATACGCAGGAAAACCAACTGGGTAAAAGGCAAGGGCGGCAAATTCGCCGGGAGCGTCCCGATGGGCGTTCGCATGAGCAAGGGCGAATACCGCAAGATCGTCAGCGAGATAAATACGAATTACGGCAAGTATGCCGGGAAGAAAATTTGTTATCACCATTCTGCCTGGAAAGATAAGTACTTCACTTATGAATTCCATAACAATGGTTTTGACAATTATTTGTTCACAGATAAAAGAAAGGGTTGACATGGAAGAATTAAAGCGGCTTTTGTTGCAGGTTTCGGACAGCTACTCAGATTTCGTATATGGGATAATGGGGATAGCAAGAGATTTCCCTGAACGGCTTGATGATATCAAACAGTTTATCAAGGACAATCCCGAAGCGACTACTTCTGACATAGGAATGTGGACCATGACAGAAATCAGAGGAATAGATCCCGACGATCCTCCCAAGCTGATACTGACGGACGACGATGAATAACGATACAACCAAATAACCAAAAGCACTTACGTTTGTAGGTGCTTTTCCTTTTATCTGAAAGGAAGTGTGCGTTGAAAAAACTAACCTTTACCAATCTTGTGAACGGGCTTTCCGCTGAGTTTTCCAGCGAGAGCAGGACCATGCACCTTATTCTCGACCAGTTCGACGGCTCGTCTGTAGGCGCTTCCGCGATAGCTTACAAGCCGGTAGACCTCGACGGGCAGCGGCTTATTTCGACATCGCTGAATGCGCGTTCTGTCGCCGTCCCCGTGGAATTCACCGCGATGACCGACGGGAAGTATTCCCGCGCGGGCGCGCTCGCAGTCTGGGACAAGCTGCTGAAAGTCTTTTCCCCGCTGCATGAGGGCTGGCTCGTCTGGTCGGACGGCACGAATTCCCGCAGGATAAAGTGCCGCGCCGCTGAAACCCCGAACCTCACGCAGGTGCTGCCGTTCCTGTTTTCGGCGACGTTCTCGCTCGTCGCCGACCGTCCTTACTGGGAGGACGTGCAGGAACACTCGGTCTCTGTAGCCGCTTCCGCGACTGCGGTAACGATAAACAATGCCTGCGGGCTGGCTGCTCCGTTCTGCGTGGACGTCCCCGCGAGCGGCTCTGCGCCGCTGATTTACAACCGTACCACCGGCAAGAATATCGCTTTCACGAAGTCCCCGGGGCAGGCCTGCACCGTCGATACCCGGGAATGCGTAGTAACTCTTGCCGACGGCTCCTTTGCTAACCACCTGCTGACGGTGGAGAGCGAATTCTTCTCACTTATCCCCGGGAGCAACGAACTGCAGATACTTGGCACCGGGGGCAGCGATACCGCGGTGATACGCTGGCGTGATCTGTTTCTGGGGGTGTACTGATGGTTATTTCAATATTCAAGCCGCCTGAGGACGGAAAAACATGGGCTGAGCAGAAAGTCGGGGATATCTGCGACTGCACTTCTTATGAATACGAAAAGTACTTCAACGGTGTAGGCACTTTCACGGTGGAAGTGCCGGTGAACACGCGCTTCCGCTCTGAACTGCTGGTGAACCGCTTCCTTGTGACTGACAGCGGGGACGCGCTCATAATCAAGAACATTCAGACCACGCTGGAGAAGATAAAGCTGACAGGGTACGACCTCAACGGACTTCTCTGCGACCGCGTAATTCTCGGCACCGACGAGGACGGACACGACCCGCACGCCGGTTCCACCGAGGAATGCGTGAAGTATTACGTCCGCAGCAACATGGTTGACAGCGCTGTTCCTGAAAGAAATCTGCCCCGCTTCGATGTAGCCGCGAATTCCGACAGGGGCTCAGCCGACGACAGCGCTTACCCCAGGTACCAGAACCTGCAGGAACTCGTTACGGAACTCTGCGGCGCTGCAAAGCTGGGCTGGAGAGTTTCAATAAACAAGAACGCTTCCCTGAACGAGCCGATATTCCTGTTCGATGTAGCCGAGCAGGTGGACAGGTCCGCTTCGCAGGAGGAACGCGACAGGGTCATTTTTTCCGCGCAGGTGCACAATGTTTCCACTATGACCCGGGAGGTCGGCATTACTGCCGCGAAAAACACGTTTTACCTCGACATCGACGGAACTGTTGTGCAGTACCCCAAGGACCCGGAGGACGGTTCGCAGCCCGAGAAAACGCCCGGGATAAGCTACGACAGGCGCGAGGAATACTGCGCGCTTTCCGGCGACAGCCTGGACGAAGAGGTTTACAAGGTCGAAGCCGAGCACAACATAGCCGACCGCTGGAACGAAACGGACTCCCTCACCATCGAAGCGGGGAGCCCGCTGGACTACGGCGTGCGGTACGACGCGGGCACTGTAGTCACGGTTTACGACCGCGGCCGCACTATCCAGCTGGACAGCGTTATCTCAGCGGTCACGGTGAAGCGCACCGGGAACGAATATTCCGTGAAGCTTACGCTCGGAGAGAGCAAGCCCAAGCTCCTCGACCAGTACCAGAAGCGCGACAAGGCGACCATGAAGGTCGTCAGGAAAGAAATAACCGTTTCGGGGGGCAACGCCTACGCGACCTTCCGCGTTGCAAACCAGTCAGCGGTGAAGTATGACAAGATAGAGCGCGGGCTGCTTTCGGTGGATTTCTCGGTGGACAGCGCGGACAGCGACGTGCTTTTCAGCGGGAACCAGCTTTGCACGGCTTCCGGCGCGGGGACTGCGGAGTTCGTTTACAAGGTGGACGGCGCGGTGCAGGACTTCAAGCCGGCTCAGTATCTTCCTGCGGGGAAGCATGTAGTCCCGCACATCTTTCCGATGAACCTTACCGTGGGCAAGCACAACTTCGCGGTGTGCATGCTTTCCCAGGACGGAACCGGGCTCACCGCTGCGGGTGGGCTGCTGGGGGCGCTTTCCGGCATTATCTCTGGAATTCGCGAACAAACGCCCCCGAACGACGATCTTGTGCTGCACTTCAGCGGGCTCCCTGCCGGGGAACTCACCCTTGCGCAGAACATGATAGCTTCCTCCTCCGCGAAAAAATATGTGGACTGGGGCGACGGTTCCGACATCGAGGAAAGCACCGCGAACTCGGCTGTTTCGCATACTTACGGCGCTGCCGGGGACTATGTAGTCACCATCAAGACCGACGCGCTGAACTTTGGCCGCAACAGCGACGGCGCCGGGCAGAACTCGTTCATCGGGACTGCTGCCGCGCAGTACCTCACGCGTGTTTATTTCCCGGACAACGCCGCTATCATCAACTTCTACGGCGCGAACGACCTGCCGAACCTCGAAACGCTGGTGTTCGGCAATTCCGCGACGGCTATCCGCTGGAACTTCGGCAGTTCGCAGAACAAAGTGACCAGCCTGCTTCTGCCGGAAACCGTGCAGCACCTTGGTTTCTCACAGCTGAACCGCACCGGAATAATCTCGCTCATCATTCCAAAGAGCGTTTCGTCGTGTAACTCCACCAATTTCCCCGCGACCCTGCAGGATTTCCGCACATACAGCGCCGCGAATATCGCTGCCAGCACTGCAGCCGGGCTGGAGCGGCTCACCATCGGGGGTAATGCCACCGCGACCGGAGTGTACGGCTCAAAAAAGCTTGTCAGCGTGAAGTTCCCCGCGCCGAGCAAAGTGACCAATGTAGGCGGCTTTTCGGGGTGCTCGGCGCTTTCGGATATCGTTCTGCCCGCTTCGGTGACGAGTATCGCGTCGTTTGAAAACTGCTCGGCGCTGCCGAGAATAAACATTCCTGCCGGGGTCTCGGAGATAAAGAACAACACGTTCAAGGGCTGTTCCTCGCTGGCTTCCGTGCTGGACTGCTCCGGGCTGACGGCTATCGGGAACTACGCGTTCCAGGGGTGCGCGGCGCTTTCGGATATCACGTTTCCGGACGGGCTGACTTCCATCGGTATAAGCGCGTTCAACGGCTGCAGCAGCCCGTTTTCCCCGGGAACGCCGTCGGGACTGGCTTCTGTAGGCGCGAGCGCGTTCATGAACTCCGGCATAACAGATTTCGTTTTTCGCTCGGGCTGCTCTGTAGGCAAGAGCGCGTTTTTGGGTTCCGGGCTGAGCGACCTTACCGTCGAGGACGGCGTGACGACTATTCCGGAAAACTGCTTCCAGAACACAAAATCACTGGGCAGCGTGGCATTTCCCGGGAGCCTTACAACCATCGCAGCGAGCGCGTTTACCGGTTCCGGGATCACGGACGTTTCTTTCGGGGACGGGGCGCTGTCCATCGGCAATTACGCGTTCGCGGAGACGGCGCTGAGCAAGGTGACTATCCCGTCCGGCGTTGTTTCGGTGGGCAGGGAGGCGTTCCAGGGAAGCGCGATAAGGCAGCTCAGCATAAGCGGGAACCCCGTCGTGGATACGGGTGCATTCAGAGACTGCCTGTCGCTGACCAGCGCGAGCATGGGGGCGTTAAAGAGTATTCCAACTTCGGCGTTTTCGGGGTGCTCAAATCTGAGTTCGGTGCAGTTGGGTGCGGGAATTACCATAGGCGGGAGCGCGTTCACCGGGTGCGGGTTCACGGCGCTGAGCCTTGTTTCCCACCTGGCTGAAACCGGGGGAACCACGGCCTACGGCGGCAAGTACGCCATCGGCGCGGGGGCATTCCAGAACTGCGCGCAGCTTGAATTCGTAGACGGCCGCGCATACAAGTGGAATGTAGGTCTGAAATACACCGAAAGCAGCTACGACAAAGACAGCAGGACCTGGAGTTCCTCAACAACAGACCTCGGTCTGCAGGAGGATGGGCGCGGTATCTACGACCTGCTTGAAGCGACCGAGGACAGCGTATTCAAGGGCACGAAGCTGAAAGAGCTTCGTGCCTACCCGAAGCCGGATAATGTCATCACTGACACTTATAAGAAGGTCTATTCGGTTTATCACTATAAGGAAACATAACAGGAGGTATTACATGAGCGAACTCACTATCACCCTCGCAGGCAGCGAGGAAAAAGCAGAATTCAGCGGAAGCAACGCATGGCTCCGCAACGACGGCACGGATACCATTTACGCAGCGAAATCCGCGGGAGTTGCCGCAGGCGCGGACAGCGTTGTAGCCATTCCCGCGGGGCAGTCTGCTCCGGTTTACGGCGCGAATGGAACGGTGTTCCTGCTGGGGACGGGTTCTGTGCAGCTCATCGGCAGCGATTACAGCACGAACCCTTTTAAGACAGCCACATCTT